>Ga0256406_1000056_pt1 | contig 194429 bp, 171 predicted proteins | sample RumenRJG_03DNA_FD_185986 | JGI IMG/M metagenome (GOLD analysis project Ga0256406, IMG submission 185986) | Bovine rumen microbial communities from Lethbridge, Alberta, Canada - RJG_03 | ecosystem: Host-associated > Mammals > Digestive system > Stomach > Rumen | place: Canada: Alberta... | reverse complement strand
CCTTCATTTTCACAGTCGGCTTCTTTTGTGACTTTGCCGTTATCCCAGTTATGTCCTATCGCATTTATAACAGTATGATTTCTTGAAAGTTCTTTTCCGCATACAGTGCAGTAAACGACAGTATCATATCCGCCGTCTTTTTCACATGTCGCGGCTGTTTTGTTTTCTATCACTTCGCTTCCCTGCTTATGACCTGTTGCAGGAATAACTTCGGTTCTTGTCATACCGCAGTTTAAGCAAGTATATGTCAATTCTCCTTCATTTTCACAGTCGGCTTCTTTTGTGGCTTTGCCGTTATCCCAGTTATGTCCTATCGCATTTATAACAGTATGATTTCTTGAAAGTTCTTTTCCGCATACAGTGCAGTAGACGACAGTATCATATCCGCCGTCTTTTTCACATGTCGCGGCTGTTTCGTTTTCTATCACTTCGCTTCCCTGCTTATGACCTGTTGCAGGAATTGAAACTGTTTTTGTGTCAGTGTATGCAGTCTCATCATCAGGAAAAACAGCAGTAGCTGTGTATGTATGTTCGCCCAACGTTTCACAACCGGGTTGTAAAGTAACACCTGAATCAGTCACCGTGACGGTTGCTTCTTCTGTATGAGTATTATCATTTTGACAAATCCTTGTCGCAGTAGCAGATGATAAATCGTCAGACCATGTGAACTCCGGTTCATCCCATGAATGTCCTGTGGCAGGAATACCTACTTTATATCCGTCGCCGTATTCGGAGGAACATCTCATTATTTCATAACCCGCTTCCGTACAAGTAGGCGCAACTTGTGATTCTACATGATAATCGTGAGTATGTTCCGGATAAGCATTATAGTTGACAGTCTTTACATTAATAATATCGTTGCAATCGTTTTTTATATTGTTGTAATCATATTCTGATGAATAATAATTCACAGTATTGAATAAACGTGAAATATTTTCCTTAATTACAGCATTCCTGCCAATATATTTGACCGACGCCGGTATATTTAATGTTCGAAGACCCGACCAAGAGGAAAATGCGCCTCCTGCGATTATTCTCGTACCGTTTCTGACTGTTCCTATGTTAGGTGTTTTTTCTTTAAAATATATGGCAATATCGTCAATATAGTAGATATTATCTACCAGCTTAAACACGTCGGGGCTTTCAGGGATTTTGTATGTATTAAAAGCGTTTAAACTAATCATCGTCAAAGTTGACGGCAAACTGACTGATTTTAAACTTTTTGTGATACTGGAAAAGGTCGAAGCCGGAATTTCGGTAATTCCTTCTTCAACCACAATCCTTTCGGTGTACTTGTTGATTTCTTGTTTATTAAGCGGTTGTTGGGTAGAAATTGTGTATTTCGGTAAAGCTCCTGTTCCTTTGATTGTAAGTACTCCTTCGCCTTCGCTGTTATAAGAAAAGGTATAGGAAATGTTATCACCCAATTTTCCAGAAGAGACAACTTTGTTTTCGGCGTTCGCAATCAGTAAAAATGAAAATATTATCCCAACTGTAAAGCAAAGAACGATTATGGATTTAAATTTTTTCATAATTTTACTCCTAATAGAAATTTTTTAATTTAATTTTTTTAATATTTTGAATTTTCGTTACTGTTTGTTTCTGACTCTGAAACTTGGGACAAAACCTGCCTCCTTTCGTTGAGTTCTTTTGAAATTTCAGTCATATTCTTCTTTGAAAGATTATAGAAGAAAACAGGTATCGTACAGAGAAGCAGGCTTACTCCGGGAATTATTGTGATAAGAGAAAACATTCCGAATCTCTGTGTCGTAGTCAGAAGAGCAGCTTCGGAAACTTTTGCGCTCTGTCCAACAATTTTAGACGGGTCAAGTTTAAGTAGGATATAGACAAGACTTATTCCAGCAGTAGCAATAGCATTTCCGAGCTTATTAATAAAGCCTTGGCATGCGCTTCCCATTCCGTTGTCTCTATAACCTGTTTCAAGCTCCATATAATCAAGAGAGTCGCATATCATAGCGTAGGAGATAGTGTTCATTACTCCGAGAGGCACACACTGCAGGAATATAAACGGTGCACAAATAAAGAAATTCTGAGTATACCAGCCGACTAAAGTCGTAACTACGCTTGCTCCGGCGCCGACTAAGTTAGTAAGAATGACAATTTTTTTATAATCAAACTTTTTCATGACTAAAGGCATAAACAACATTGAAATAAACATTCCGCCGCCCGAGCAGATTTGAAGAATCAAATAAATATTGTTCGGATTTACGCCCATGAAAGCATATCTTGAAACGTGAACAGCGGCCGCGGACATCATATATCTGCCTGATGAAAGTACGCCCATGATGATTACAAGAACAAGAGGTTTGCAGTGTAAAATTCTGTATAATCCGGATTTACCTGTTCTATTTTTTGCAACGACAGGCGGAATGACTCTTTCTTTTACTTTCATACTTGAAGTAAAATAAAAGAGAATGCCGATTACAGAGGCAGTAATAGCCATAATAAGGTATTTCATTTTGCTTGTCGCCACATCGTCACCTGGCATAATATATCCGATTAAAAGATACATTACGGTGGGAATTGCGGAACCGACTCCGTTAAACGTTCTCGCAAATGAAATCTGCTGACCTCTTTCCTCGGAATTGCCGGTTAAAACATTTGGAAGTCCCCAGAAAGGCACATCTCCGATAGTATAGCTCATACCCCAGAGGACATATATAAAGGCGCAGTAAATCATTAGCGATTGTTTTGACATTCCGTCCGGTGCCCAGTACATTAAAAATGTGAGAATCGCAATAGGAAAACACGCAAACTGAATATAAGGCTTCATTTTGCCTCGTTTCGTTGTATGATGGTCTACTATCGATCCCATCATAGGATCGTTGATAGCATCCCACACCCTTGCGAGAAGCATAAGAAGAAGGATAAAAATATGAGGCAGGAAAAGAACGTTTGTGTAATAGTCACTTATAAACGATGACATTACCGCATAAATCATACCCTGACCGAATCCGCCAAAACAATAAGCGAAAAATTCATTTTTGGGAATAACTCCGCCTTTTATATAAGGTCCTTTTTTACCAGTCTTTGTTTTGTCTTTGCTCATCACTTACACAAGTCCCTTTCAAAAAAAATATTTTTGCTTATTATAACATTATTGTTCCAAGAATACCATACAATTTTTATAAATTTTTCAAATAATAATCGATAATTTTAAGAAATAATAAATTTAGCGACAAATCTTCAATAAATAATATTGAATTCAAATAAAAAAAAGTGTATAATTTTGTCGATAAGATATGAATATAAATTATTACATTCTTAATTGACTCAGAAAAAATTTGTCTGCAGAAAGGATTCATAAGTTTTATGCAAAAAACAAAAAAAATTCTTTGTTTTATTTTATCTCTCGTTCTAATTATCGTAAGCATACCGTTCGCATCAGCGGAAGATAAAGAAAATTATCCGCTGATTATATTACCAGGCTACAGCTCTTCAAATCTATATATACAAAAAGACGATGGCTCTAAGGAAAAAATTTGGGGGCTCGAGGTTTACACTTCCGGCGGAGATAAGTCTGTATCTCATACAATAAGCATTTTAAATAATTTTATTAAAGGATTCTCCGAATTAAGCAAGGGGAGATACGATTATATCAGAGACTATTGTACTCCGGCTATTGAAACCGTTTTAAATAACCTCGCGATCGACGGCAGCGGAAAGAGTGTAAATAATGTAGTTCTTGAGTACGATAATACCGCAGAAGGATCTCGCGTATCAAATCCTAATCATGAAAAGATGAACGGCATAGCTCAGTACATGACAGGCGCTTATGACGAAGATAACATGTATGTCTACGCAAGCGATTTTCGTCTTGGAGCAATCGGCAATGCCAAAAGAATACATGACCTTATTGAAGATGTTTTAAAGACTACGGGATCAAAAAAAGTAAATATTATAGCTCAAAGCTATGGCGGTCAGCTCTGCGCCACATATTTGAGCATATTTAAAGACGAAGTGAAAGATTACGTAAACCAGGTTGTTATGACTGTCCCGGCAATCGGCGGCGCCTGTCTTGCATATGACGCATTTGCCGATAAAATGGAGTTTGACGAGGAAAAAATTGCCGAATTTGCAGAGCAGATGAGCGGAATAAATTCAGATATTCACTGGATTTTAATGAATGAACCTGTCGAGTTAATCGATGAGTTTGTTCATGCCGTTATGCCTGTTGTTATCAAATATATAAAAAATTGGGAGAGTTTATGGGACTTCATTCCATATGAATATTATCAGAGCCTTATCGATAAACTTCTTGACCGTGTTGAAAATGCAGATATTATCAATGAGACAACCGAGTTTCATGAAAAATATATGAAAAACTTTGCTGAAAATTTACAGTATGTCAAAAAATCCGGTGTTGGAATTACCATAATCGCCGGAACAGGAACTAATTCGGTTACCGGTATGAAGGTAAATTCAGACGGTATTATTTCTGTCAACTCTTCTACCGGCGCAACTTGCGCACCATGGGGAGAAAGATTTTCGGACGGATATTCAACAGTGAATACTCAGTGCAAAGATTTATCCCATAATCATTTATCGCCTTCTATGGAAATAGATGCTTCAACTTGCTATCTTCCCGAAAATACTTGGTTCTGCGACGGAATGTTCCACGGTCAGGAAAACAGAGACAAGTTTTCACTCAGTCTGATTTACAGACAGCTTACCTCGGAAAGCCCTGTGACCGACGTACACGAAGATCCCGAATATCCTCAATTCCACGCATTTGAAGCGCCATCTCTTGCTGTTACCGCTTATTTTGACAACAGTACGGAAGGGTATGTATCGAGCGAAGACAAAAATTTAATAGTAAAGAATATTTCTGAAGAGACTGTCAGAATTGAAGGAATTACTGTTCAGGGAGAAGACGTCAAGCTCAAAAATGCCACCGGTACATATATTTTCCCAGGAAAGACGGCAAAGATAAGAATTAAAAACGAAATTCCCAACGTAAGCAAAAAAAGAATTTCTGTCACAGTAACTTATACTATGAGGTCAAACACAGCGACTCCATTAGGAGAAAGAACTCTTGATTTTACGATAATGAACGGCGAGCCTGTTTCATATGACGCGTCTAATCCGTATTCGCCGGCAGACTTCCCCGCCGATGTAAACGACAAAGTAAAGTCAAGTCCGTTTGCCAGATTTTTCCAGATGCTGAAAGTTTTCTTCAATAATCTTTTCAATGTATTTGACAGAATCGGAAATATGGCAGGTTCGATTTCAAATCATGTTAAAGAAAAATCTGCCTGCTGACAGCTAAATAATTTTGACCGGAAGGACAATTCCCTCCGGTCTTTTTTTTGTTAATCAGTAATTAAATAAATTGATTATCCGAAATTCATGTTTTCAACAAATAATTTATTAAATTCTTCCTTTTGAGACAAAACTTCGGTTTTGCAATTTTTATAAATATTTTCAGTCAATTCTTTTGTCGATGCGTCGAAAAGTATCATCTTTGCGCCGCTTAAAGAAGTATTGCCGCAAAATACAACTTTTCCCAATATTTCTTTCGGAAAAAGACCGATTCTGACAGCGTTATTAATATTAATTGAACTTCCGAATCCGCCTGAAATATAGAATTTATCTACTTTGGAAAAATCATCACAAACTATTGTCAGAGCCGAAAAAATTGCAGATTTAGCAAGTTGAATTTTTCTGACATCTGAAGGAGAAATATATACATCGCTTTGGCCAATAAAAACTTTATCTTCAAGATATCCGTCGTTTTCAATGTAACCGAGAGAAAGCATAACGGCGACGGCGTCTATAACACCTGAACCGCAGATTGATTTAACTTTACCTCCGGGAACTGATGTAAACTCTATTCGGTTGCCGATATTATAAACAGAATTTATTGCACCCGGGACTGAATATGAACCGCATTCTATAGACGCGCCTTCAAATACCGGCCCTGCGGAAGCGGACGCGCAAATAAACTTATCACCGTGTTTATAAACTATTTCGCTGTTTGTACCGAGGTCAATTAAAACTGAATTCTCATCCCTCATCATGCCTGACGAAATTATTCCGCACATGATATCGGAGCCAATAAAAGCCGAAATAGTTTTAGGCAGATAAATATTTTCGGATAATCCCGGCAGTTTGACGTTTTTTCCAAAAGTCTCCTTTATTTCAAAAGGAAATGACGCAAGACATGAAACATCTGTATTTGAAAGAAGATAAAGCATTGTGGTGTTGCCTGTGATAATAACATCTCCGTCGTTATCAAGTCTATTTAATATATCCGAAATCTGATTTTGAATTATTTTTCCAAGCTTACCGTTATGGTTATTAATTTCACTGTCTATCCTGCTGACTACATCCGACCCGTAAATGGTTTGAGCGTTTAGCTGAAATAAGGATTTACGAAGCTTTCCGGACGGCATTTCAAAACTTTGGGCAGCAACAGTTGTTGTTCCTATATCAATAATCGAAGATATACATTTTCTTTTTCCGGTTAAAGGATTTACAGGCTTAATTTCACTTGTTAGGTACTCTCCTTTCAATTCCTTTACTTCGGAAATAAGAACAATTGAATCCCCTTGGACAAAAGTCTGACATGCAAGCCTTTCTCCTGATTTTATTCTATCTCCTAAAATACGAATTTCATTTTCCGAAGGAGAAGAGACTTTTCCACTGACCGAAACTATACATTTACCGCATAAACCCATTCCGGCGCACGGCATTGAAATTTCAACGCCAAGTTCTTTAATAACGTCAGACAGCCTTACGGAACGGTCTGAGAAATATTCTTTTGTCCCTTTGTCTGAAATTATTGTAATTTTCATTTAAACAGATTTCTAAAGAAGAATATCAATTTATAGAATAAAAATTTAATCTTTTCACAAAAAGTTTCTTCATATTCGTAATCGATATTTGAATTGTTTATTTCCGAAATTAATCCGGAATCAGAAACAGTAAAAATCAAATAATTTATATGCGCCGCTTCATCTTCATACATCATGGCGAAATTTCCGTCGCTCAACTGAGTGAGACAAGAATAGGCGAAAAATCCTTTGTTCACATGATATTCTGATATCCATGATACATTATCGTTTTCAATAACTCCTGCTCTTATTACACCGTCCGCTCTTGAATTTGCATTTCCCGCTTCAGACATCAACACTAAATTTTTTTCGTCAATCTTTTTATCGGTGTTTATAAATGACACCATACAATTTTTTACGCCTTTTAAATCTTCACAAAGTTTTGCCTTTGTCCAAGTAACGCCCCCGTCGAAAGAATCGGATGATGTAATGAAATTTGAATTATTCCTAAAATACATCTTGAGATGACCTTCTGAGACAGATATTATCTGCGCTTCGGATGATTTACCTGCAAGAAGTTCAGATTTTACATCTTTCCCTCTTTTCCATGTAAGCCCGTTATCATCCGAATAAATAACAGAGGTGCGCTCAATTTTATTTTTATTCGAGTAAACAGGAAAAATAATGCGCTCTTTTCCTTTGACATCGCAAACAAAACCTCTGCCGGGACCGACTACCAAATATCCGTCATCTTTATTTTTAATTTGACCGTTTAAAATAAATGGCGCGGACCAAGTTTTGCCGTTATCATCGGAATATTTCAAAGAAAGATAAGACGTTTTATATACAGTCAGTTCAGACTGAGAATAAAAGACATTTTGATTTATTTTTTTTCCTGTCTCGGCCTGTTTTGTATAAAGCGGTTTATCTTCAAAGAATAGATTGTAATTTTCGTCTACAGAATATTTTGTATTATTGCCAATACTGTCTGAAACAGATGCAAAACCGGAAGAAAAATCATTTAGATGATATTCCTCGTTGCCTTTATAAAGGACAAGTCTCTGTTTTGAATCAAATAATTTATAACCTGTTCCTTTTTTCGCATTTGGAGAACCTGTTCCGGTCGGAAACATATCTGTAACGACAAAAATTCTTCCAGTTTTTTTTGACTGAACAACGGAGCTGTCGATAAAAGACGCACTGTCAGACGAAGATACGCCGTCCGGATAATCATCAAAATGATTTAATACGTTATAATTCCAGCCGTCATAGCCGTCAGGAGAAACCGCAACGGCTGTATCAATATTTTGAGGAGAATCTGTTCCATGGTTCCATCTGAGATCTGCCACGGCAATAACGCTGCCATCATTTAAAGTAAACAAAGCAGGTATTCTCATCTTCTCGCATGACAAAGTATATGTCTCAAAAGGATTTTTATATTGTACGGCAAAAGATGAAATCATTGTGATTGCAACAAGGAAAATAGATAAAGATAATGATACAATACGTTTCATTTTATTTTAATTTAAACTCAATACAAACCCATCCGGCGTCCTCACGGATATTCACCGCTTTAAAACCAAGCTTATCTAAAGCAGTGAGGACATCTTGTTTTCTCGTGTCAATAATACCGGAAACAATGTAATATCCGTCTTTTTGCAAAAGATTCGGTACATCTTCCGAAAGCCTGATTATAGCGTCCGCGACGATATTTGCAACTATCAGAGGAAATTTTCCTTTGACGCTCGACGCGAGATCTCCGACTGAAAGAGTATATTTGGATTTGTCAATTTTGTTTCTTTCAAAATTCTCTTCGGCTGTTTTTACAGCTAATTTATCAATATCTACACCTACTGCTGACTTTGCACCCAAGAGCATTGCTGAAATTGACAAAATTCCGCTTCCACATCCTATATCGAGAATATCCGTTTCAGGCGTTATGTGTTCCTCCAGCGCCTCAAGACATAATCTTGTGGTTTCATGAGTTCCGGAACCGAATGCGGAGCCCGGTTCAATAGTCAGTACAGTTCTTCCTTCCGGGTCATAATCATTTATCCAAGCTGGACGGATAAATAAATTTTTTCCGACCTTGAAAGGTTTGAAATATTTCTTCCAGTTATTCTCCCAATCTTCGTTTTTGCATTTATCTGTCTCGACAGAAAAATCGATTTTATCGTTAGAGAGCTGATTTGTGATAAAGGAAATAGCCTCATTCGGATTTTCTTCTGGTGAAATATAAATGTGTATTCTGCTTTTTGTCCTGTCTTTTGAGAGAAGATTTTTGTCAATCAAATCTACATGAGAAATTTCTTCGACACCTTCTATCAAATCGGAATAATCTTCTGTATAAATTCCGTAGGGGACGGACATCAAAGCTACGGCTTCGGCCTCTTCCTGCTTATCGTTCGGAACGGTTAAAATTATTTCAGTCCACTCCATTAAAAATAATTACCTCTTGTTATTTGTCAATATCTGTTATGAACATGCTCGGCAAACATAAGCATATCTTTGAAATTCACTTTTTCTCCGCTGTCTAATATTGCATATCCTGTCATTTTACCGAATACCTGATGCTGGTCGGAGACGAGGACTTTAAAATCCATATCTGCCGCTCTGTCTAATACTGGGACAAAATCGGCATTAAATCTGTCGTCGGAGCTTGTAAAAGTCCATTTGCTCATATAGTCGAACGATCCGTCTGACTTTCTCGGGATATTGAATTTTACGTCATCGAGTTTACTTCCTTTGCGGTCGTAAAATACAATATTTTCACTTGCTGCCTTTGTATCGCCGAATCCATAGCCTAAATTAAATCCGAAAGGCTTGCCGTCTATTGTCTTATTTGCGGAACTCCAGTACCATGTGTTGTCATATGTCCAGACGCCTCTGCCCCAGTCAAGCGTGCCGTAATTATTTTCGGGATTGAATTTATATGTTTTACCGGCAAATTTGACATATCCCTGAGCATTCATGCAATTTATCTTTTGGTTGTAATAAAAAGATGTTTTGCTGTTTGCCCATGGAGTGGCTATTACAAGAGTATCCTGATAAGGCTCATATAACGTAATATCTGCTTCAAGAGTTTTACCGTCGAAGAAATTTCTGTATTCACACACAATTCTTCTGTACTCTTTTGATTTATAAAACGCCATATCGAGAGTTTTATTATGGAATGCAATATCTCCCGACTCCGAAGTAGACGGAAGTTTCATTTTTCCCATGGTAAACGGCACGAGCACCGAATTTGTGTGTTCCCACGGATTTTTAGGATCCGTAAAATCAAGTATGGATGCCGATTCAAGACCAATATATCCGTCGTCCGACAATGTGAAAGCCGCGGCGAAATCATCGCCTGTTACAAGATAATAATCCCATTCCTTTATTTTTATTGCCGGAGCTTTAATTTTATTCCTGTCGTAAATCTGATATAGCCTTCTTGACCAACCGGGTTCTATCAGATGTCCTTTTTCGTCCAAAAGTTGGTGAACAGTTGTGACTTCATGATTTCTTGCTGACATAATATTACCTCCATTAAATCTGTTTATTTTTTATCTTTTATATTATCGTTTTCCAATAAAGCCGAAGTTGAAATATTTTTTCTGCCGTGGTTATAAAATTTCCTATCGTCAAGAGCCCACTGTCTTTGAGAGAAATCTCCGGGAAGAACGTCTTCCGTAGCTTTTTCTATTTCATAGATGTCCGCGTCAAGGTTATCCAATGACGAAAGTATCTGAGCTTCAAGGAACATGGGTCTGACTGCTGCACCGTAATCAGGTTCGCCGTGATGAGAAATTATCATATGTTCAAGAAGCATCGCTGTATTTTTATCTGCTCCAACTTCATCGGCAACTCTGTCAATTAAATTTGCACCCATTACAAGATGCCCCAAAAGCGTTCCTTCTGCCGTATATCCTTCTACAAGTCCCGACGGAGACATTTTAAACTCATCAACCTTGCAGACGTCATGCAAAATGGCACCTGCAATCAAAAGTTCTCTGTCAACGCTTGGATAGATAGATGAAACAGCCTCAGCCAAACGAACTATAGAAAGCGTATGCATTAATAGTCCGCCTTTTATAGCATGATGAAGTCTGAAAGCTGCAGGACAATCAAGCAAATCATCTTTATATTCTGTCAAAATTTCAAGAGTAATATCTTTTAAATCTTCGTCCTTAAAATTTTCGGCCAGTTCATAAATAGAATTAAACATCTCATTGCTGTCGTAATCAGCGCTGGGGATAAAATCGGATTTATCAAATTCGTCCTTATCGTTAGTTTCTCTCATTCTGTCGATTTTCATCTGAGGAGCGCCGTTATATATCGAAAAACTTCCTCTGACTTTGATTATTGAATTAATCTGAGGAAGATAGTCTCCTTCCTTGTAATCCCACGATTTTGCTCTTATATCTCCTTTGCTGTTTGACAAAGTAATGTCGAGAAATTTTGAGCTTGTTCTCGTTGTTTTTACATCGCATTGTTTAACAAGAGCGAATCCTTCATAAATTCCGTTATTGTCAATCGGCTTCATTCCCGACTCAAAACCGCCGTTTATTTCCATTGATATTTTCCTCTCTTATCAATTTATACTTTCTTCATTTTCTGATTTTGTTTCCTTTTTCTTATTTCTGAAAACAACAAATTTACTCGCGAAATAGTTAAACAGCACCACAAGAACAGACATCGTAATCTTAGCTATCCATTTGCAAGCCGTCTCGCCCAATCCTGTCCAAATAAGTATATTTCTCAGCAGCATAAATCCGAGAGCTTCAAAAACAAGATAAGAAATTATTCTTGCCGCAAAAAATGAAAGTATTTCTTTGGCTACAACGCCTGCCTTCCAGCTTTTTGATTCAAAAACCCAAAGTTTGTTTGTAAAATATGCAAACAAAACAGCAAATACCCATGCTATAAATGTTGATACATCCTCAAAAGTAACATGGAAAGGTTTTGAAAAAATATGAAAACTGAAAAGAGGTGCCGTTCCGAGTATTTTGTCAAATATATAAAATACTGCATAATTTACAAGTGTTGTCAGAACTCCGAAAACAAGATATGACAATACCTCGTATGACAGAACCTTATTCCAAAAAGGCTTCTGCATTAATTTCTTCGTAATGTTCCAATTTGCAAATATATTGTATAATGTCTTCATTTTTCTGCTTCCAATATAATTAATCGGTATTCATAATAAACCTATTATATTATTTTATCATTTTTGATACTAATAATCAATAATATTATCAGACTAAATAAAAAAAGGCGGGGAAATTAATCCGCGCCTTCCTAATAAAAAAATTAATTTAACCGTTAATATTTGATTTTATTGTTTTTCCGTCTTCAAATGAAAAGCTGTGAGACGAGCCGTCGTTTGCCACAGGAGGATAATCTGTCGAAATTATTCCGGCTCCGCTTTTAAGCGCATATTTTTCTTCCTGTTTCTGAAAACGATCGGCGCCGTTTCCGCGGGTTCTCGCTATGAATCCTTTTAATTTTTCTTTGTTTGATATTACCTGCCGAGGATGATTTACAATAATAAACGATGCCCACTTCTCATCAAGATCGTCAAGTCTGCCCATCGGGAACATTGCCTGACTTTTTATGCTTTTGTCCTGTTTGATATAATCAGCCGATGCAGCCGAGTCGTGAAGAAGAACAAGAACCTTTCCCTGCATTTCTGAAACAGAGCACCAGTCGTTATTTTTTCTCATATCTTCAAAACTTGAGTAATTCCTTAACATATCTTTCGGAGTAAACAGGCTGTCGCCTAAATTTTCTCTTAATGTTTCATCGAGCTTATTGGCTTTATCAAGGTCAAAAAACTTCATTCCTTCCATAGGAAGATAAAGTTTTTTTGGTTCGATTATAACGGTTACGGGCAGATGATCGGGATTATAATCCGACCACATTTTTATTTCTTTCAACGCGAGTTCAAAAGAATACGCGCTTGTGTTCATATCAAATACAGGCGAATGAATACATACAAAATGCAGCCCGTCTTTATCTGCAACAGGTTCCACGTCGAGTTCAAGAGATAAAATACCGCTGTTCAGCTGATCTGTAATTGTTATAGGCTTGTTATTTGATTTGAGCTGATAGCTGTTATGAGTACCTATATAAGATAGTTCATTGAATTTGATTGACGTGTCAAGCTCTCCGAGAAAATAATCGCTATTTACAAATTTTTCAGCAGTTTTATTTTCATATGATTGACTTAATATTTCAATTCTGTTTTTCTGATCCTGAATTTCTTTGTTTAAAGAAGAAAGAGACTGCTTATACAAAGGAGTCCAGCTGACAAATACGGCAAAAATTAAAGACAAGAATTTAAATAAGAAATTGTACATCACAAATTCCACCTTTCTTTTTATATTATAATATAAATTACAACTGCAATCAAATTAAATTTATTTAGCGCCGTCCAAAAGATGAGCGGCGCTTAACGTTTATGTATTTTAAAATAATCAGTTCTCTTCGCCGTATCCTTTTGAAGTAGCGAGGTCAAAAATATCGGTTACTTCCTTGGAAGGAGCTTTATCAATCAGAGAAACTACTACGGTGAGAATAAGGCCTATAATAAATCCGGGGAATAATTCATATATTCCGGTGCTTTTGGAAAGGAAAACGAGCCAAAGAATATCAACTGCAGCTCCGCCGATTATTCCGGCGCAAGCACCTTTATATGTAAGTCTCTTCCAATAAAGCGAAAGAAGTATTACTGGGCCGAAAGATGAGCCAAAACCTGCCCAAGCATTGGAAACAAGTCCCATAATTGAATCCGCTCCGGGATCAGCAGCAATAAAATATGCTATTACGGCAATAATCAAAACTACAAGTCTGCCCATCCAAAGAATCTCTTTATCCGAAGCATTTTTTCTGAAAACCGGTTTATAAATATCCGATGTGAAAGAAGAGGAGGCAACGAGAAGCTGGGAATCTGCTGTTGACATAGAAGCGGCAAGGACTGCTGAAAGAAGAATACCCGCGATAAATGCCGGACAAACATCCTTTACAATCTCAATGAATACGTTTTCCTGCTCTCCGGCATTAATCAGTTCGGGTATATAAAGTCTGCCGAGAAGTCCGATTACTGAAGCCGCCGCCAATGTTATTATAACCCAAATGATTGCAACAGTTGCGCTCTTTTTTATCATGCTTGATTTTTTTATTGCCATAAATCTGACAAGGATATGAGGCATTCCGAAATAACCGAGTCCCCAGGCAAGTCCTGAAATTATATCAGTCCAAGACGCTTTGAACGGATTCAATTCAAACATGTATTTTGTTCCTTCAAATCCTTCATTTATCTTCGTAATGTCAAGATTCTGAGTTTCGACAAGGATAATAGGCACTGCCACTATAGCAACAAGCATCATAAGACCCTGGAAGAAATCTGTCCAGCACACAGCTTTATATCCGCCTGTAAATGTATAAGCGACAAGAATTATTGCAAAAATAAGCATTGCGGTAGATTCGTCAAGTCCAATAACCTTTGAAAAAAGTATTCCTCCCGCTTTGAATCCCGACGCAACATATACCGTAAAACATACAAGGAAAACTATTGCGCTTACAATTCTCAATGTCATAGATTTAGTCGCGAATCTGTTTGAAAGATACTGTGGCACAGTAATTGAGTCATTTGCAGCCTGAGAAAAATTTCTCAATCTTTTAGCGACAAAAACCCAGTTGCAGATAGTACCTAACATAAGCCCGATGCTGACCCATATCTGACCGAAGCCGAAAGCCATAATAGAACCCGGAAGCCCCATTAAAAGCCATCCGGACATATCCGATGCCTGAGCACTCATTGCGGTTACAAAAGGTCCCATTGATCTTCCGCCTAAGAAGTATTCTTTTTCTCCGTTGCCTGCAGATTTGGATTTGAAGAAGAAAATAAATCCTATCGCAAGTATTAAAACGAAATACAGGACAAAAGCCATAACCATCAAATAGTTCATAATTCCACACCCCTCCGGATAATATATATAAAATATTTTTTATTTTATCATAACTGTAAGCTTAAATCAATCTTAAATTTAATCATTTACAAAAAAAATAAAACAGCGCGGGAAACGCTGTTTTTATTATCTTATTTTATTTCGGTTTTCTTTTTTGGTTTAAACTTAAAAATCTTTGAATAACCGTATGCGACAATAGAGCCGAAAATTAAAACCAAAAGACAGCAGATAAGATAACCTGAAAACGTATTTGTTTTTATGAATTTCAGTTGAGCTAAAGATTTTTTCAAAATGATATGGAAGAAATAAAAATAAATAGCTATCTGTGAAAACCAATCTATTATTCTGAACGGATTCTTTTTTATATTTTCAAATGTCGGAGCTTTATTTTTATAATCCCTTTTATAGTCAAATGCGGAAAGATAGAAAAGACAAGCTATTCCGTAGAAAAACGGGAATAAGTATCTGTAGATATTAAGATACATCGAATCGGCTTTTGCAAGAACATAAATATAACAATTAAGTTCAATTAGCCCAATAAGAAATACAGAAGCAAATATCTTCTTAATTGTTTTGCTTACCTTCTTTTCCTGTTCTTTATTTATCGTATAATAGCTGAAAAAGAATCCGCTTAAATACAAATCAAGATTAGAATAGGCCGGAACATAGACGATGTCATACCATTCCCAACCTTTTTTTAAAGCATATAATCTGTAAAACAAACCTGCGCCTAATGCGATATATGAAAATAGGACAAAAAAGAATTTAGATACATTTTTTATCTTATCACATAAAAACGCAGCAAAAGGAGTGATAATATAAAACCACATTACAGTAGAGATAAACCAAAGATGCCCTATTGATGTAACTCCCGGTTTACCGATATAAGTAAAAGTGAGTAGATTTAATATCACCTTGGGATTATTTATTAAAAAGTTCGGGTAGAATAATAAACAAATAAAAATAATAAAACAGATGTGAGGAAACCATGTTTTTTTCAGTCTGGTAAGATAATACCTCCCGGTATCTTTTAAGGTGAGCTTATATCTTCCGGCAGCATAGCTTTTTCCAGCGAGGAACCCGGAAAGAATAAAGAGAATCCAAACTCCTGCCCATGCGGGTGTTCTTAATGGGAATGTATAATAGAAATTACCTGCTTTATATTCAGTAAAATCCAAATCAAATTCCGACAGAGTATGCTGCATAAATACCATTATTATTGCTACTACTCTTATAAAATTAAAAGCGTCTACATGATTATCGGAAAAACGCCCTCTCTTAATTGTATTTTCCATGAATAAACCTTAATAACATATTTTTTAAATCAGAAAAGAATTATAAATCTAAATTTAAAATCTGTCAATAATTAATATAAAACTAAGCCGGCCCGAAATTAATCAGTCGGCTGAAAAATCAAATTAATTAATCGAATAAATCAAGGGATTTTAGATACATCTACCCATTCTGTAAAATTCTGGCACGCATTTTCAAGTTCTTCAATGTTCAATTTAACAGCGGAATTGCTTGTACCCGCCGCCGGATAAACTGTATCAAACCTTTTCAGGGACTCATCAAGATATGTTTTTACATTATCTTTAATGTCAAACGGGCATACGCCACCCATTGCATGACCTACTTTTTCGGAAAGTTCATCGGGTTTTATCATAGTGGCCTTAGTATGGAATTTTTCCTTGAATTTATGATTGTCAACCTTTGCATCGCCTGCGAAAACAATTAAAATCGGTTCGCCCTTTAAATCGAACGCCATTGTTTTTGCAATTCTGTTCTCTTCGCAGCCGATTGCAAGGGCGGCAAGTTCCACAGTCGCGGAAGATTCGTCAAACTCTTTTACCCTGCCTTCGAGTCCAAATTTTTTTAAATAGTTTTTTACTTTTTCAACTGACATTATTTTATTTCCTCTTCAAAGATATGGCTTCGATTTTTACATCGAAGCCAATACATTAATTAAATTTTTAAGGTATATAATAACCTTTATTTTATTTTGCCATAGCGCCGACTTTCATCATAAAGTTGCCGAGAGTTGCGCCGTATTCCGGAGCGCCGAGCATATTAAGCTTCTTTTCTCTTGTGAACTGAAGCATGTCTGCTGTGCCCATAAGAATACCTAATGCACTGTCAAGACTGTCAAACTGCATTGTGAAGAAAGGCATTGCTCTCTTATAAACACCTCTGCCTGCTTTTGTCTTACCGGCCTTAACTCTGATAAACGCCGCAACAGAAGGCTCGCCTTCAACATCAAAAGCATAGACTCTGTCAGGGCTCTTGAGTGCCCATCCGTGTACCTCTTCATCGCCGTTTTTATTGAGCTGACTGATACCGGATGTAAGCAGATAGAAATAACACTTTACAAGAAGTCTCTTTGTATCGACATCTTCCGGAGCTTCAGTCATACCGAGAAGATTAGCCATCTTCAAAAGACAAGTAATGAAAGGAACAAAATACTGGGGGTATCTGACTACGCCTTTCATCTTGGGAAGGGTGTCAAGACCTATCTTTCCCTTGAAGAATGAATTGAGTGCCTGTACTGAAGGAAATTCGATCTCAATCATAGGATGCGGCTCAACTCTGGGATGAACCTTCCACTCATCGCAGTTTACCTGGAAATGTGTTGCATACTTTCCTCCCGGCGCATCTGGATCAAGACAGCTGACCTGATAAATGCAGTGGACGATAGAAAACATTTTATGAATTTTTGGATCGTCCTCAGCAATCGTCTTCATCAAAGGAAGCGCGGCATTGAGGAAAATTTTATTAGTCAATAAATCTTCTTTAGAAGTCATTTATATAACCTCCATCAGAACTCATCGGACCAGTCATCGTCCTCTTCGAAGTCCATCTTCATTGTCTCACGGACAGCGTTAACGATTCCGTTAGAGTCGATTCCGACTATAGACATGATATCTTCATGAAGTCCAATAGGAGCGAAATGATCCTGATGTCCGAGTCTCTTGAATGCGCAGCCCTTGCCTGCTTCGGCAATAACTTCAGCTACAGCTCCGCCGAGTCCTCCGATGATTGTGTGATCTTCTACCGTGATAATACGTCTTGTATCAGTAATCGCCTTGAGAATAGCATCTTTATCAATCGGCTTAATAGTGTGCATATCGAGTACTCTTACTTTAAGTCCGTCTGTCTTTTCAAGATATTTAGCTGCTTCATAAGCCTGATATACGCAGGAGCCTATTGCGATAACAGTGATATCCGAACCGGGATTTACTTCTATCGCTTTTCCGAGCTCAAACTTATATCCTATCTTCTTGATAAGTTCGGGAGTGTAAAGAGTCTGGTCAAATCCTCTGTTGATTCTGATGTAGAACGGTCCTGGAACATCGTAAGACGTCATAACAGCGTGATATGTCTCAATGCCGTCTGCAGGGCAGATAACAGTAAGATTAGGAATAGATCTTACAAGAGCAAGGTCGCAGATAGCATGGTGCGTAGAACCTGCCTGACCGAATGAAGTTCCCGAATGCGTGGCTATGACTTTCGCGTTTACATTCTGATAGCAGATATCGGTGTGAAGCTGATCTGCGCTTCTAAATGACGCAAACTGCGAGAATGTGGAAAGATAAGGAACAAGTCCCGCTCTTGCCATACCTGCTGCTACGCCGAACATATTTGCTTCCGCAATACCGACATTGAAAAATCTGTCGGGGAATTTTTTCATGAAATCGCCGATTTTGGTCGACTTTGCGAGGTCTGCGGTAAGAGCGACGACCTCAGGATGTTTTTCGCCTAATTCAACGAGAGCCTGACCGTAAATTTCTGCGGTCTGAAGTGACGTTGATTCAACAGCTGTATAGCTAAGACCCATCTTACTTTGCCTCCTTTTCTACTCTCGCGAGTCTCTTCTTATATGTTTCCTCAAGAGCTTTTTTAGCTTTAGCGTATCCCTCGTCATCAAGAGAACCGTAATGCCATTTGTAATCGCCCTCCATGAAATCAATTCCGCAGCCTTTTACTGTGTCCATGATTATCATATAAGGTTTATCTGACTTATTGGCAAGAGCTGTGTCGATAGCGTTGCAAAGTTCATTGATGTTATTTCCATCGATTACCAAAGTTTCAAAGCCGAAAGCTTTCCATTTGTCCTCAAAAGGCTCAAGCTTCATGACATCCTCTGTAGGTCCGTCGATCATGCAGTGGTTTCTGTCAACAAAAGAAATGAGGTTTGTAAGATTGTAGTTGGACGCGCACATAGCAGCTTCCCAGTTGGAACCTTCGTCGCACTCGCCGTCACCTAAACAGCAATAAGTTTTATAATCTTTTTTTAAAACTCTTGCTGCGAGAGCCGTTCCGACAGCGATTGAAAGTCCGTGACCGAGAGAACCGGTTGAAGCATCGCATCCGGAAACCTTATTTGAGTCAAGGTGCATTCCGAATTTGGAATTAGTAAGATTGAAATTGTGAAGAAGTTCTTTGTCTTCGAATCCCTTGTCGCAGAGAACAGGTGCATAAGCTATTGCCGCATGACCTTTTGAAAGGATAAATCTGTCTCTTTCGGGCCATTTGGGATTCTTTACATCGATGTTAAGATACTTGTAATAAAGTACAGTGAGAAGATCAAGAACGCTCAATCCTCCGCCGAGATGTCCGCTGCCGCACCAGTGAACGGTGTCAAGAGTGAGGTTGCGCAGCTCGTTGGCTTTCTTTTCAAGGGAAAGCCATTCTTCTTTTGAAAGCGGCATTTTAAATATTCCTCCTAAGTTAATGAAAAATAAAAATAAAATCGGATATAAAAAAACTATAATATTTTTTCAAAGCAATAAACGCCCGTACTGATACGAATATGACAAAAATAACGTTTAAATTATCACTTCAAAAAGAATGTATATTTTTATTGTAAAATCCGTAAAGAAAATTTATAGTTTATTTTTTATATCCGATAATTTTATGTGCAATATTTTCTTTGAATCTCAAAAAACAGACCGACTTTTGCGGTCAGCCTGTTTATTAAAATTATCAGAACAATTCGGGATGATTCTTTCTGACTGCTTTGAAAGCATCATCCGCAACTTCCCATGTGCGCTCCATATCCTCGTCTGTAATAGAAGCGTTCATGAAATGATTATGGTGAGATGCAAGATATATTCCTCTTGAAACCATCTCCGCTATCCATTCCTGATGTAAGAAGAGTGAATCATCGTTTGCTATTCTGAGATAGAACAGAGCGGGTTCACCGGATACTACAAGGTCAAAACCGTTGTTTTCAGCGGCTTTCTTAAGTCCTTCTGTAAGCTTAATACCGTTTTCTCTGAACATCTTAGGAGTGTCAAGCTTCTTCATCTTGTTAATGCAGGCAATACCGGCGGCGAAAGGTTCCGCACTCATCCAGTAAGAACCTGTATACGAAAGCGAGCTCATTGCGCTCTTCAAAAATTCCTGACCGCAGATAGCCGAAACATTATATCCGTTTGCAATAGCTTTGCAGAAGCAGATCATATCGGCTTTAAATCCGTAGAAATGGTCGGAACCGGCGAGATCAAGTCTGAATCCTGCGCGGACATCATCTATAATAAGTACAATTCCATGCTGTGTGCAAAGTTCTCTGACTTTCTGCCAATAACCGTCAGCTGGAAGAATGTTATCAAAGAAGTTGCCGTGAAGATAAGGCATAGCTATGAAAGCAGCTATCTCGCCTTCATTTTCGGCAATAGCTTTTTCAAGATCCGGAATATCATTCCAGTTGACGTATATGGAATTTTCTACATCTTCAGGAATTATGCCGGGATAGTCGACTTTCTGACACCAAGGAGAAACGCCGTGATAGAAACCCTTGATGAAGATTATTTTCTTTTTGCGAGTGTATGCTCTTGCACACATAATAGCGCCTGATGTGGCGTCGTTTCCGTTTTTGGCAAAGAAAGCCCAGTCTGCGCAGTTTACGGTGTCCACCATAAGTTCCGCAAGCTCTACCATCTTATAAGAAGGCGTGGTAACGCAGTTCTCTTTTTCGAGCTGTTCTTTAGCCGCAGCGTCAACATCGGGATCATTGTAGCCGAGAACATTAGGACCATAAGCGCACATATAGTCTATATATTTATTTCCGTCTACATCCCAAAAATACGTTCCCTTTGCTCTTTCTGAGAAATAAGGCCATTTCGCAGCAGGAATCCAAAGACCCTCAGCAGGTCCCTGATGTCCGTAAATTCCCGAAGGAATTACATCAAGAGCTCTTTTATACCAAGCCTGGCTCTTTTCGTGTGTATATTCAACAATAGGTTCTTTCTTTGCGGCGGCTTTCTTCGCAGGTGCCTTTGTTTCTTTAGTCGCTTTCTCAGCCGCTAAATCTTTTTTCTTTTCTTCTGCCATTGTAATAAAGCCCTCCTAACTTATGCGAGATAGAGTCCGACTCTGTCAAGTATTCTGTTCATGTTGTCTACCATCGAAATCATGCCGCCCATTTTAATGGTGCCGCTGCCGATGCATGCAACCGCATTGATATTTCCGTCAAAAAGGTCTCTTGCAAGCTTCATGGATGAAAACTCCATCATTGATCTCGGATCGTCTGTTCCCTTTTTAAGCGTAACAAGGTGGTTGTTTCTTACGCAGATAGTGGCCTTAGGACCGCCTGCGATTGAAAGTAGAATATCGCCGTCAACCATATTTGACGCTGAGAATTTTCCAATCTTGTCATGATTGCCTATCTGAGAAACGGCAACAGAGATAAGATAGAACATAAGAGAAGTGGAAAGATTGAAGAAGTCTTCATTTTTCAAATCTTCTGCAGAAGGTCTGAGATACTTTGTAAGACGATCTGTCAAAGCCGTAAAATCCTTTAATAAGAATTTGATATGCTGGAAACCTTTTGCGGGAATCGGAGTAACCGTTCCGTCAATCATTCCATTGAATTTTTCACATGATGAGAAAGGAAGAAGTATATCGCATGGAGCAATTCCGTCCTCCATTCTGCAGTAGCCGTTTTTAAATGTAAGCGTGGCTGCAGGTCCGTCTTTTACCTGAATACCGAGTACGATAGGTTTTTTGTTTGTGAGAAGAGCTCTCGCGCCGGGATCAAGCTCACAAAGATTTTCGAGCGTGCCTAAAATACCGTAAAGGTTAATATAGGCAAGCGTTTTAGCGTCAGTTAATATTCCGCTCAAAATATGTTCCTCCTTTGTATTTTCAATTTTTATCATTTTATCATTTAATAATAAATTTGTCAATAAAAACGTCAATTAAACAACATTTTTTTACAGATTAGACAAAATTGATTTTAATTTTAAAACCAAATAACCAAAAATCTAAACAACACATTTTACCTAAACGACGAATACAAGACATATTTAAAAAAATGACATAAGAATTTATATAGATATAAAATATGTAAAAACAATTGCTTTACACCCAATGTATGCCGAAATTATATTATTCATATTACAATATATTGTTATTTAAAAAATTATCAGCGATATAAAATCATTTTTTTAATGTAATAATTCATCGGTTTTTCACTATATTTATATAGTGTAATATACAAATATAGTATTGACTATACGGCTGCAGATTGTTATAATTGATTTAAAACAGACTGAGTTCGGAGGATTAAAATAAAATGAATGTCGGAATAATCGGAATGGGACTTATAGGAGGTTCTGTCGCAAAGGCGGCCGCGGCATACACAAATCACAGGATATACGGTTATGATATAAAAGATGACGTTATTTCCGACGCCGTCTCAAGAAACATTATAGACAGAAAGCTCGACTATGAAAATATTTCAACCTGCGAATTGATTATTATAGCTCTCTATCCGAACTTAACTATAGAAACAGTAAAAAAAATAGCTCCTTATATTGATAAAGACGCCGTTTTGGTAGATTGCTGCGGCGTGAAAAAATATGTTGTCGACAGAATTACGCCTATCGCAGATAAATTCGGATTTACTTATATCGGTTGTCATCCGATGGCAGGCTACCATATGTCGGGATTTTCTTATTCCAAAGAAAACTTATTTGACGGTGCATCATTTATCATGTGTCCAGGCAATGATGTCAGGTACGGAAAAATAAAAACAACAGAAGATTTTTTCCTGTCAATCGGTTTTGGCTCCGTAAAAATGACCACTCCCGAAAATCATGATAAAATCATAGCTTTTACTTCTCAACTTTGTCATATTGTGTCAAACGCTTACGTGAAAAATTCGGCAGCAGACGAACATATGGGATTTTCTGCGGGTTCTTATAAAGATCTGACAAGAGTGGCAAAACTTGACGAAAATATGTGGACTGAACTGTTCCTGGAAAACAGAGAAAATCTGATCGAACAGCTTGACGAAATGATAGATAATTTAGTAAAATACAGTATAGCGCTTAAAAACAACGATGCCGACACTCTCAAAGAACTTCTAAAGGAAGGCAGAATCAGAAAAGAAACTATCGACGGAAAAATTTACAGAGACTAAAAATTTCCTACATTTCTTGTCAACGGATATTTAGTTTAAACCATTATTTTTTCACAAAATGCTTAATACAATCGGGTTATTAATAAAATGGAAAAGGTAGAAATTAACACAACGTCAAAAAAATACAATGTATTTATTGAAAAAGGACTTATCGATAAAGTAGGTCGGATAATTATAGATACATTAGGTAAAAGAAAAATCTGCATTATCACAGACGATAATGTAGACAGACTTTATTCCGACAGAGTGATTAAATCTCTTGCTGACGCCGGACTCGAGTCTGTTAAGTTTGTGTTTCCCAACGGGGAAAACCATAAAACCGTGCCTGTCTGGTATGATATGATTAAATTCATGTCTGAAAATTCGATTTCAAGAACTGATGTCGTATTAGCTCTCGGAGGAGGAATACCGGGCGATATGGGCGGATTCGCCGCCGCGACATATTTAAGAGGAATAAAATTTATACAGGTTCCAACAACGCTTCTCGCGGATGTTGATTCTTCGGTCGGAGGAAAAACGGCTGCTAATCTTCCGGCAGGCAAAAATCTTGTCGGGGCTTTTCATCAGCCTGAAGCTGTAATCTGCGATCCCGACACGTTAAATTCGTTGCCTTCTTCTGTTTTTTCAGACGGATGCGCCGAAGTTATCAAATACGGCGTCATACAGGACAGAGAATTTTTTGATTTTCTCGAAAGAAACGATATCAAAGAAAATATTGAATATGTTATTAAAAGATGCGTCGAGCTCAAAAGAGACTGTGTAAATCTTGATGAAACAGAGACAGGAATTAGAGCTATACTTAATTTCGGTCATACGGCCGCTCACGGGATTGAAAAAAATTCTGACTTTACAGTATCGCATGGTTCTGCTGTCGCTATCGGAATGGTCGTAGAATCAAGAGGACTGTACAAAACAGGCAGATGCAAAGAAGATTATTCAAATAAAATATCCGATCTGCTGATTAAAAACGGTCTTTCCGTCAAATGCGATTATTCCGCCGACGAGCTTTTTGAATCGGCTCACAGCGATAAAAAAAGAACCGGTTCAAAAATCAAGTTGATAAACTTAAAATCTCTGGGAAAAGCATTTGTGGAAAAAATCGATATTGATGATCTTCTACCCATTTTGAAAGCGGGTGTGGAAAATTAATATTTCAATCAGCAAATATGATTATTCGGGAACATCCGGAAAAATAAGATCCGTATCTTCCAAATCAGAAGCTCACAGACTTATGACGGCATCTGCATTGAGCGACAAAATAACAGACATTTATCTCAACCAGTCGTCAAATGATATTCTCGCCACAAGTCATTGTCTTAAATCGCTCGGTGCGAAAGTTGAAGGCCTTCCGGATGAAGATGAAACCGCTTTTGATTCGGAATTTAACGATATTTTTTATCAGGATAAATCCAAAAAGATTTTAAAAGACGGCAAGGACGGTTTTCATGTTAGGGTCTCTCCTGCCGAAAATATACCTTCCTCGGCAGTGTTTGACTGCGGTGAAAGCGGTTCGACAATCAGATTTTTAATGCCTGTTGCGGCCGCTCTGGGCATTGACAGCATATTTACCGGTTCCGGCAGACTTCCGGGCAGACCGCAGGATATTCTTCTGAACCAGATGAGAACTCACGGTGTCAATGTTTCGCCTGACGGAGAATTTCCGATTAAATTCTCCGGAAAAATGAACGGCGGCAATTTTAAATATCCTGGCAATGTTTCGTCTCAGTATACTACAGGTCTGTTATTGGCAATTCCTTTAATAAAAGAAGGCGGTTCAATAGATTTAATTGAACCTGTTCAGTCAAGGCCATATATTAAAATCACACTCGACACTTTAAAAAAATTCGGAATAAAAGTAAAAACATCTGATAACGGCGATTGTTTTTCGATACCGGATAATTCAAGATACGTTTCTCCAGGAGATCTTACCGTTGGCGGCGACTGGTCAAATTCGGCTTTCTGGTTTTGTCTCGGAGCACTGTCGGATTTTGGAATTACCGTGACGGGACTTGATATAAATTCCGGTCAAGGCGATAAAAAAATTCTTGATATTCTGAACGAATTCGGCGCCGATATTTCATACGATAAAGAAAACAGTGAAAACGGCATTACCGTAAAAAGAAAAAATCTAAACGGAATTGAAATTGACGCGTCGAATGTTCCGGACATAATACCGGTAATTTCGGCTCTTGCCGTATTTGCAGACGGCAAAACAAGAGTATTCAACGCAGGCAGACTCAGGTTAAAGGAATCCGACAGGCTTGACGCTATAGCAAAAATGATCGAAACTGTCGGCGGAAAAACGGACCAGACAGAAGACAGCATCACGATTTACGGCGGATGCGCTCTAAAAGAAAATATGGTCTATTCATCATTCAACGATCACAGAATGGTTATGGCCGAAACGATAATCTGTTCCAAATTATCGGGAACAATTTTAAACGCCGAAGCAGTAAACAAATCGTATCCTCTGTTTTTTAAAGATGTAAAAAATTTAAAAAAGAATTATTAAATATTATAGGTTTTAAAAATGTCATCATCTACCGGCAATAAATTCAAAGTTCAAATATTCGGTCAGTCTCATTCCGAAGCGATAGGCGTTGTGATCGATTCGGTTCCCGCAGGAATAAGACTTGATGCCGAATTTATCGGCAAATTCATGAAAAGACGCGCTCCCGGGAAAAACAAACTTTCAACTCCGAGAAAAGAAGCCGATATTCCCGAGATAATTTCAGGGTTAGTTGACGGAGTAACGTGCGGTGCTCCTGTCTGCGCTGTAATAAGAAATACAAATGTTCATTCCTCGGATTATGATTTTTTAAAAGATCATCCGAGGCCGTCTCATTCGGATTACCCAGCCTATATAAAATATTCCGGATTCAACGACATAAGAGGCGGCGGTCAGTTCTCCGGCAGGCTCACTGCACCGCTTTGTTTTGCAGGCGCCGTCGCTATGCAGATATTGAAAGATAAGGGCGTTGAGATAAAAGCGCACGTCTATTCTGTCAACGGCGTTTATGACGAACCGTTCAACCCTTTGTCTGTTCAGCCCGATGATTTGACAGAAAAAGAGATACCTGTTTTAAATGATGAAAAAGGCCGTTTGATGGCGGAGAAAATAACTCTTGCAAGGCAGGCAGGCGATTCGGTGGGAGGAATAATAGAATGTGCCGTCAGCGGAGTTCCTGCCGGACTTGGCGACCCTATGTTTGACGGCATTGAAAACATTATTTCAAGAAATGTATTCGCCGTTCCTGCAGTTAAGGGAATAGAATTCGGCTCGGGATTTTCTTCATCAGAAAAACTTGGCTCGGAAAATAACGACAACTACATCATAAAAGACGGAAAAATAGTTACGGAAACAAATAATTCAGGCGGAATTGCAGGTGGAATCACAACAGGCATGCCTGTTATTTTCAGAGCGGCTGTAAAGCCGACCGCGTCAATAGCGAAAAAACAGAGAACGGTTTCACTTTCCGAAATGCAAGAAACAGACCTTGAAATTAAAGGAAGACATGATCCATGCATTGCGATCAGAGCCGTCCCCGTTATAGAGGCTTGTGCGGCTATTACATTTGCAGACCTTATGATTTAATTTATTTATTTTATTTTTGACAAAAAAAATGGATAATCAGGATACTTTAAAAAAATACAGAGATAAAATCGATGAAATTGACAAACAGTTGGTCAGGCTTTTTGACGAGAGAATGAGCGCTTCTCTTGAGATAGCAAAATATAAACAGAAAAACAACATTCCCGTTTTAAACAGACAGAGAGAAAGACAGGTTCTCGATAAGGTTTCTTCTTATTCACGCGACGACAATAAAATATATACAAGGATTCTTTATTCGGAGATATTCGGTCTTTCTCGTTCATATCAACGCAAATATATCGACGGTTCTTGTCCCGTTTCTTCAATGATAAAAGAAAAGCTCGAAAATACGCCGAGCCTTTTTCCCGAGCATGTGAAAGTTGCGTGTCAGGGAGTCGAGGGCGCATATTCACAGCAGGCGTGCGACAGAATTTTCAGAGATCCTCAAATTATTTACACTGAAAATTGGGAAGACGTATTGAAAAAAATCGAATCCGGAGAATGCAGATACGGTGTTCTTCCGATAGAAAACAGTACCGCAGGTTCTGTAAATAAGGTTTACGACCTTATGAAAAAATACAAATTCTTTATAATCAGATCTATAAGAATACATGTAGATCATTCTCTTCTTGTAAATCACGGAGCAAAAATCGAAGACATCAAAGAGATTTTTTCACATGAGCAGGCTTTGTCTCAATGTTCCGAATTTATTAATTCTCTTGACAACGTAAAAGTAACTGTTGTTAAAAATACAGCCGCCGCCGCAAAAATGGTAGCCGATTCGGGAAGAACCGATATAGCGGCCATAGCGTCATCGGATTGTGCGGAGCTTTATAATCTGCAGGAACTTTATCAATCGGTTCAAAACGTCACAAATAATTATACAAGATTCATCTGCGTATCAAAAAATTGCGAGGTTTACCCCGGAGCCGACAGAACATCGCTGATGCTAACAACTGCACACAAACCGGGTTCTCTTTATTCTATTTTGACAAAACTTAATGCTCACAGAATAAATATGCTTAAACTTGAATCAAGACCGGTGCCGGAGAAGGATTTTGAGTTTTCTTTTTATTTTGACATTGAAATAAGCGTCTACTCGGATGATCTCTATGCCTTCTTTGACGAGCTTTACAATGAAAATACGGATTTCACATATTTCGGAAGCTATTCGGAAGTCTTATAAAAAACGGAGATTTGGAAATGTCTGAAATCAGGAAAAAATGCGGGCTTATAGGAAATCCTCTCGGTCACAGCTGGTCGCCTCAGATACATTCATATTTAGGCACATACAGTTATAATTTGTGGCCAATGGAAGAAAACGAAGTTGCCGATTTTCTTAAGAAAAGAGATTTTGACGCTATAAATGTTACTATTCCATATAAAAAAACGGTTATGCCATACCTTGACAGAATCGATTCATTCGCAAAAAAAATAGGCAGCGTCAATACCATTGTAAAAGAAGAGGACGGATCACTTTCCGGACACAATACAGATTATTTCGGTTTCTCCTATATGTTAGACAAAGGAGGAATTGACGCGGAAGGAAAAAAAGTTATCATTTTAGGTTCAGGCGGCGCTTCACTTACTGCGAGAAACGTAATTTATGATCGCGGAGCAAAAGATATCGTAATTATTTCAAGACACGGAGAAAATAATTACGACAATATATCTGTTAATTCCGATGCGAATATTATAGTAAACTGCACTCCGGTCGGTATGTACCCAAAAAATCTCGTCTCCCCTGTTGACATATCAATTTTTCCTGATCTTGAAGGCGTCGTAGATATGATTTACAATCCAGGGAAAACAAGATTGATGTTAGACTGCGAGGAAAGAAAAGTAAATCACATATCGGGACTTTCTATGCTTGTGGCTCAGGCAAAACAAGCGTCTGAATATTTTACAAATAAAAAAATTGACAATTCTGTGATTGACGAAATAACCGACAAAATCAATTTCAAATTGTCAAACATCACTCTGATAGGTATGCCGGGAAGCGGAAAATCCACTGTCGGAAAAGCCATTTCCGAAATAACAGGCAGAGATTTTATCGACACCGACGACGAAATAGTAAAAAAAATAAACATGCCTATACCTGAATTTTTCTCAAAATACGGAGAAGAAAAATTCAGAGATATCGAGTCTGAAATCACAGAAAAGTTTTCAAAAAAAAGCGGACTCGTCATTTCAACCGGCGGCGGCGTTGTTAAAAGACAGAAAAATATCTTCGCTATAAGACAAAATAGTTTTGTAGTTTACCTTGACAGAGATGTGGACTCTCTGCCGAAAGACGGCAGGCCGCTTTCTATGAAAAACGATTTGAGAAAAATGAAAGAAGAAAGATTGCCGCTTTATTTGAAAGCCGCAGATTTTACTTATCAGGTTGAAAATCTCAATCCGAAAATAAATGCTCGAAATATTTTGAATCTCATAAAAAAAAGGAAAAATTAAAATGAAAAAATTTCTTGTAATAAACGGACCCAATATCAATATGTTAGGGATTAGAGAACCAAATCTTTACGGAAAAGAGAATTATCAGAGTCTTATCTCGATGATTAGAAAATGGGGTAAAGAAAATAATATCGAAATAGAATGTTATCAGTCCAACCACGAAGGCGATATCGTTGATAAAATTCAGGAAGCTTACGGAAAAATTGACGGTATAGTCATAAACCCTGCGGCGTACACACATACGTCTGTAGCTATACTTGACGCATTAAAAGCTGTAAAAATTCCCGCTGTCGAGGTTCATATAACAGATATAAACAAACGGGATGAATTCAGAAAAGTTTCATACGCAGGTCAGGCATGCTTCGCTCATGTTATCGGCGAAGGTCTTAACGGCTATATAAAGGCACTGGAGCTTTTGAAACAGCAAAATGAAATAAAATAAAAAAATATTTAAATAACTATTATAAGCGAAATGATTTATATTTCGCTTAATTGTTTTTAGTTTCATAAATTCACAAAAAATTAACAATCAAACATCTTGCAAAAACGCTATATTGGTTTATAATATAACTGCTAAGGATTTTTATATAATAGAAAGATGAAAAAATGGTTTTCTCAAGTTTAATTTTCGTATGCGCCTTTCTGCCTCTGAATATGCTTTTTTGCTTTCTTGCAAAAAACAATAAACAGAAAAATATTGTTATGCTTGTGTTCTCTCTGGTCTTTTACGCCTGGGGAGAACCTATTTATGTGCTATTGCTTCTTTTTATGAGTTTTTGCTGTTGGTTCTTTGCACTGAAAATAAGCAGAGAAGACTCTGTTGGCAGAAAAAAGCTGTGGCTTATAATTTCGCTCATCATAGCTTTAGGTTTGCTTGGCATTTTCAAGTACGGTACGTGGACTATGCAAAACCTCAAATATCTGACAGGATATCCAGAGAAAGTTCCTGCCATCGCTCTGCCGATCGGTATTTCGTTTTACACATTCCAGCTTATTTCTTATGTTGTTGACGTATATAGAGATGACGTCGACGCTCAGCCTGATTACTTCATGGTGCTTTTATACGCGTCGCTGTTTCATCAATGTATTGCCGGTCCTATCGTAAGATATTCAGACGTAGAAAATGAGCTTATTAACAGAAAAGTTAAATCCGGTGATTTCAACAAGGGTGTTATGAGATTTTCTTCGGGACTTGCAAAAAAAGTTCTGCTCGCAAACAACTGCGGTTCATTTGCCGACAATCTTCTGCTTACAGATGCGGCGATAAAAAACACCGCGGATATTGCGAAAAATATAGATATACTCTCCTCTCATTCCGCATTTGATTTATGGATAGGCATACTTTTCTACATGCTTCAGATATATCTTGATTTCTCTGCTTATTCGGATATGGCTATCGGAATGGGACTTATGTCGGGATTCCATTACAAAGAAAATTTCGACTATCCGTATGAATCAAAATCAATAACGGAATTCTGGAGAAGATGGCATATGTCATTAGGGTCGTTTTTCCGTGATTACGTCTATATTCCTCTCGGCGGCAACAGAGTTTCCGTGCCGAGACACATTTTCAATATGTTTGCAGTCTGGGCGCTTACCGGATTATGGCATGGTGCGTCTTGGAATTTTGTATTATGGGGACTTTATTATTTCGTTTTCCTCGCTCTCGAAAAATACATTTTCGGCGAAAAGCTAAAAAGGTTTGCCCCGTTCTGGCAGCATCTGTACGTGCTTGTTGTCGTATTTTTCGGTTGGATATTATTCAAATTCCAAAATATGAAACTTCTCGGAACAGTTTTAAAGGGAATGTTCTGCCTGAATTCCAATAGTTTTATTACGCACGAAGCGTCAACTTATGTTTTCTCAAGCATCATCTTTTTGATTATCGCATGTTTTTCATGCACTTCAATTATTCCAAAGCTTAGAAGGAAAATAAACTCTGTTTCCGGAGAAAGTTCGCTTGTAAATACGACGTATTCAATTTACAGGGCTATAATTCCGTCGGTTTTACTGATTATTTCGTGCGTAAGCCTTGTCGGCGACACATATAATCCCTTCCTGTACTTCCAGTTTTGATTTGAATTTTGAATTATTTGGAAGGAGAAATTAAATTGACTAATAACAAAAACGACAGAAAATATAAAGCAAATGTTCGTTTCAGAAAACACGCATTCAACATCGGCTCGTTGATTTTTTGCATATCAATGGGGATATTACTGATAATTTCGGCTCTTTTCTGGCTCAGACCAAAATATTCAGAGTCTGAAAAGAGAAATCTTGCCTCTTTTCCTAAATTCACACTTTCATCATTATTTTCAGGTGATTATTTTGACGGAATAAATCTTTGGTTTTCAGATACATATCCGTTCAGAGAAAATCTTGTCAAAGTTTCAATGACCACAAAAAAACTTATAGGTATTTCGGATAAGATAAGTCATTATTCAGAAACTAAAAACGAAAAGATTCCCGAAGCCGAAAGCCAGACTCAAAACGTTGTAAACGTGACCGGGATACAGGAGAACGAGGTAAGTTCGACAGGGTCAAAAGACGATTTATTATCTCCCGCTCTTCCTTCCGCCGAAGAAACAACAAAATCAAAATCTAACGGCGGCAAGCCGATAGAACAAAATCTCGGGTCTATTTATATCTACGACAACGCAGGGTATGAATACTATAATTTTGTTAAAGAAAAAGCAGATAAATATGCTCAGGCTGTCAACTCGGCAGCAAATGAACTCAAAGCTAAAAATATTAATGTCTACAATATGTTGATTCCCACAAGTATGGACATTAAACTTTCCGACGATGTCAGGAAGAAATTAAATACATCCGACCAGAATGAAGCAATTAACTATATCACTTCAAAACTAAACGGCAACGTAAAGCCTGTTATGATATATGATCTCGAAAGAGCTCATAAAAATGAGTATACTTATTTCAGAACCGACCATCACTGGAGCGCACTCGGCGCATATTATGCGTATGCTCAGTTCTGCTCTGTCTCGGGTCAGAAATATGAAAGTCTCACAAAATTCACTCAGTATAAATTTGATAACTTCTTAGGGTCGTTTTATAATGATTCCGGCAAATCTTCAGCATTGGAAAGCTCACCCGATACGGTTTTTGCATACAAACCTCCTTATAACGTATCATTCAAGATGCAGGAAAAAGGCAGCTCGTCTTACATTGAATGGCCGCTTATCTGTGATGCGTCTTCTTACAGTTCATCATACAAATACCTCTGCTTTATAGGCGGTGACAATCCGATATCGGTTGCCACTAATCCAAGCGTAACAAACGGAAAAAAATGCGTTCTCGTAAAAGAATCATTCGGAAATGCGTTTGCTCCATACCTCACATGCAATTATCAAACGGTTTACATAATTGATTACAGGTATTTCTCCGGCGATATTACTCAATTCGCTATTGAAAACGGTGTAAATGACGTTATTATTCAAAATAATATCTCCATGACAAGAAATTCTGATCTTATAAGCCTGCTTTCCGAAAATCTTTAAATAAAATTTATGACGTCCGATTTATATTCGGGCGTCTTTTTTATAAAAAAATAATATTAGACAAAACACTTAATATATGTTATAATTTTTTAATGTTTTGTAAACGACAAAATAGTTATTTATTATTCATTACTTAAAAAAATGAAATATAATAAAAATCAATACTTATTAGGCGGTTTTTATGGACAAAATCAGAACAGACAAATTAAGATTCATCGACGACAAAGGACGAGAGAGAATATTTAACGGAGTAAATCTCGTTTACAAAGGCAGACAATCCGAAACAAATCCGTTCAGAAAAAACTATACACCAACAGACTGGGATGAAAGCATGTTTTCATATCTTAAGTCAAAAGGTATAAATTTGGTCAGGCTCGGACTTCAATGGGACGCGGTAGAACCTGAATGCGGCATTTACGACAAAGATTATCTGAATCTGTTTTCAGGCTATATTGATCTCTGTGCAAAATACGGAATTTACGTTTTCTTGGATATGCATCAGGATCTTTATTCTGCTCAATACAGCGACGGCGCGCCGAGATGGGCAACTGTTTCAGATGGAAAAAAATATCACAAATCAAAAATAATATGGGCTATGGGTTATTTTATTGACCCGGCAGTTCATAAGGCATCTGACAATTTCTGGAATAACAGAGAGGTTTACGGAAAAGGTCTTCAAGACCATTTTGCCGACATGTGGAAATACGTGGTAAACTACTACAAAGACAAAAAAAATATTATCGGTTATGATATTTACAACGAGCCTTGTCCGGGTACGGACAGCTTTAAAATTTTTGCTTCGGTTGCAGCTAAAGCAGTCGGTCTTGTTGTATCACCCAAAATTCCAAAGATAAAAACAATAAGAAAAATGGCTGAAACAAGCGTTGTTGAAGGCGCTCTCGGCGCTGTAACAGGTGATATTTTTGTTTCTGCCACAAGCGCGGGCAGTAGATTGAACTCTAAATTTACAATGGATTATTATTATCCGTTTTTGAAAAAAGTTTCATCCGCGATAAGACAGATAGACAAGGAAAAATTGATAGTTATAGAAAACTCCTATTGGTCAAATGTTGCAATGCCTTGTCTGTGTCCCAAAATAGTTTATGACGACGGAAAAACAGACGAAAACATTGTATTTGCACCTCACGGTTACGACATTACCGTCGATTCCGAAAACACAAATCTTCAATCTCCTGACAGAGTAGACAGGATTTTCGAAGAACATAAGAAAACGCAGGACAGACTTTCCTGCCCCGTCATAGTCGGAGAATACGGCGGAGTTGTACCCGGAATCCCTGATTATCCGGGACTGAAATATCAGATAAATTTATTTGATAAAAATAAATGGTCTCATACATTCTGGGCGTTCGGAATGGATTTTAAAGACACTCCTATCATGGATATTTTATCACGGCCCTACCCTGTTTTCGTTGACGGGCGGATAATATCATACGGTGTTGATTTCAATTCCAAAAAATTCAAACTCGTATATGATTCCGCAAATGAAAATGCGGAAGCAGAAGTATATTGTCCCACAAAACCTAAAAACATAAATTCAAGTTCAAAAACCGAGGCGGAATATTTTGACGGATATACTATTTTGCATATCGCATCTGCCGCAGGCAAAAATGAACTGACGTTTAATTACTGATTCTATAAAAATTTAGTTTTACAAGCAGCAATATGGAAATTAAAACTTTCAATGAACTCACAACAAAGGAACTATATGAAATACTGAGACTCAGAGCGGAGATATTTGTTGTCGAGCAAAACTGCGTATATCAGGATCTTGACGGCATCGATTACAACAGCGTCCACATTTTTTATGAAGATAACGGACGCGTCTTGGCATATCTCAGATTTTATCCTTTAGATGAAAATACCGTAAGTCTCGGTCGTGTAGTAACATTATATCACAAATCGGGTTTTGGCGGAAAAATTTTGAAAATAGGATTGGACGAAATAAAAAAACGTTTTAATCCGCAAACAGTTGTTATTCACGCTCAATGTCAGGCAAAAGGATTTTACGAAAAATTCGGATTCAAAGAAACGTCCGATGTGTTTTTGGAAGACGAAATTGAACACATAGAGATGAAATTATATTTGTAACCGAATTTTGGTAATCGTTTAACAGCCTTATCTGTACAGATGCAATAAATTTATAACAAGCACATATGAAAGTTCCCGGTATAAAAGCCGGGAACAAATATTTAAAAAAAATTCTTTTTTTGGTTATGCCGAATTTTCTGAAGTATTCGCTTACAGATAATTTGACTTATACAGCCAAAAGGTGGTAAAATTTAAATAAATATATTTATCTTATCAATCTGAGTTATTTATTGACGGAGTTTTAAATGGAAGAGAATAACATAATTGGTACAGACTCAAGAGTCGGGATTTCTTCCGCCTGTTTTTATCCCGAAGCATTGGAAACGGAATTTGAAAAAGTTGCGGAGCTCGGTTTTAAAAATATCGAGCTTTTCATAAATACATACTCCGAACTGTTTGACCCGTATATTTCTGCAATACAGAATATAAAAGAAAAATACGGAATTAATATCGTTTCTGTTCATCCGTTTACATCTTTTTCCGAAAGCTTTATGCTGTTTTCCGATTACGAGCGCAGATACCGGGATATGCTCAAATTTTACGATACATTTTTGTGTGTAGCGGAAAAATTAGGCGCCAAGATTTTTGTTATTCACGGCGCAAAAACACCTTCAACAGTAGACGGAGAGACTTACTGCAAAAGATTTGCCGAATTGATGAAAATAGGCGAAGAACACAAAATAAAAGTGTGTCATGAAAACGTCGTAAATCATGTGTCAGAAAATCCGCTTTTCTTGAAATACATGTCAGAATATATAGGGAAAGAATTTAAAATTGTCTTAGATACAAAACAAGCATACAGAGCGAATCATTCTCCGTTTGAATACCTTGAAATCATGAAAGGCTCGATAGCTCATATTCATATTTCCGACAGAAACTCCGCAAAAGACTGTCTTCCTCCGTATGAAGGTGATTTTGATATTGACAGATTTATACACAAAGCGGTATCAGACGGCTACAAAGGCAAATTTATAGAAGAAGTTTATCACTGGAGCTACAGTAACCCAAACGAGTTAAAAACCGCGGCAATGAAAATCAGAAAATCATTGGGTGAAATATAAAAGGAACGGAAAAAACCGCTCCTTTTTTATTTAGTCAAGTTATCGCATTTCGTCGGTGCGGACGTTTTTCTCTCCGTTTCTGTCATCTTCTGTCTCTGCCTCTATTTGCTTAATAATACATTCGTTTCCGGTGATAAGCCAAGTTTCTCCGCTGCCGCAATAAGGGCAGGTTCTGCCGTATTTAACTGTCTCGTAATTTTTCTTGCAGTTATCACAGAATGTCACCGCCGGCAAAGTTTCGAGTTCAAGCGTAGAATCTTTTAATACGGTATGTCTTACTTTGAAATAATCCCAGCAATCAACAAAATAATCGGTCATAATTCCGGAAACTTCACCGACCTGCAGAGTAACTTTTCCGATTTTAACTATTTTTTGTTCTGCCGCAAGTTCGTCAAGCGTCTTTGCTAGATGCGTGACAATTCCCATCTCGTGCATATTTTTCTCCTGTAAATTAAACGGCGGATTTTTAGAGATTTGAAACCTCGCTACTCCGCCGTTTATAATTTATTTTAAGCAGAATTCAATTTAATCTTTTTTTACAGCTTTTTTAGCCGCGTTAAAGATTATCTTAGTTCCTCTCTTCGCAACATAAGGAAGAAGATATTTAAATTTCTCCTCTGCCGTACGCATATCAGACGCATGCGGGAAGTCTCTTGAAAGATGAATGGCGTCAAATTCGCATTTAGTCGTACAGAGACCGCAGCCGATGCATCTGTTAGGATCTACTGTTGTGGCGCCGCATCCCAGACATCTGCTCGCTTCTTTCTTGACCTGCTCTTCGGTGAGAGGAAGTTTCATATCGTCGAATGTCTTAGTTGGGTCTCCCTTCTTCATACCGGGAACCTGGCGTTTTGCATTGTCATAATTTTCTACAACAATATCCGACGTATCAAGGGCAATAAATTCTCTTAAATCTCTGTTTATCGTCAACGACTGACCCTCGTGAACGAATCTGTGCATAGATTCACACCCCTTCTTTCCGTCGGCGATAGCGTCAATTACAAATCTTGCTCCGTGATTGATGTCTCCTCCGATGAAAATATCCGGCTCCGCGGTCTGGAATGTAACGGGATCCGCAACTGCTGTGCCGTTTCTTCTTATCTCGACTTTTGTACCTTTAATAAGATCTCCCCAGACTGCAGATTGACCGATAGATTCAAGAACGTTGTCGCACTTGATTTCAATAGTTTCATTTTCATCGTACTGAGGATTAAATCTGCCTGTGGAATCCTTGACGGACGTACATTTTTTAAATACTACAGACGTAACTTTTCCGTCTTTGACCTTAAATTCCTTCGGTCCCCAACCGTTGAGAACCTCGATTTTCTCCTCTTTGGCTTCATCTACCTCATCTTTTGCGGCAGGCATTTCGTCCGCGCCCTCAAGGCAGATCATAGTAACTTTTCCGTCGGAAGCTCTGACTGCTGTCCTTGCGACATCAACAGCAACGTTGCCTCCTCCGATTACAACTGTATCGCCTTTAAGCTTAGCGGCATTATCTATATTCATTCTGTTAAGGAATGAAACGCCGGACTCGATTCCTTTTGCGTCCTCACCGGGAACACCCGTATTTCTGCCGCCCTGGAGACCGATAGCTATATAGAACGCTTTATACCCCTCGTCTCTGAGCTGACTTATCGTAACGTCTTTTCCTACATCTACGCCGGTTTTAAATTCAACGCCCATTGTCTTCAAGCAGTCGATTTCAGCATTGACAACAGCTCTGTCCATTCTAAATGAAGGAATACCGTTTACCATCATTCCGCCGAGCGTTTTATTTTTTTCAAAGACAGTAACGTCATAACCTCTTGTACGAAGATAATACGCACATGTAAGACCGGCAGGACCTGCGCCTATTACTGCCATTTTGTAATCAGGACCCCACATTCCGCCGTCGTCTTTTTCACAAACAGGGATATATCTGTTCTTTTCTTCTATTTCATGATAAGCGATGAATTTTTTAATCTCATCTATTGCAAGAGGCTGATCGATTGTACCTCTCGTGCAAACGTCCTCGCATCTTCTGTTGCAAATAGCGCCGCAGACAGCAGGGAACGGATTATCTTGCTTGATAAGTTTAAGAGCGTCAGCGTATCTTCCCTGAGCCGCCATTTTAATATAGCCCTGTACGGGTAAATGAGCCGGACAAGCTGTCTTGCAAGGAGATGTACCTGTATCGTAACAGTTAATTTTTGAATCTTCTCTGTAATTTACATTCCAGTGGTCGGCTCCCCATGCCGAGCCGTCGGGAAGCTGTGATACGGGATATTTAACTTCGCCATGAGTTGTGCATAATTTCTGTCCGAGCTTAGCCGCTCCAACAGGACATACCTCTACGCATTTGCCGCAGGCTACGCATTTCTCCTTTTCAACGTGCGCTCTGTATGCCGATCTAGACATATTAGGCGTGTTGTAAAGCTGCGAAGTTCTAAGAGCATTGCATACGCCGGGAGCGCAGTTGCAAAGACCGACTATTTTGTCCTCGCCGTCTATATTCGTCGTCTGATGAACAAATCCGTGAGCTTCGGATCTTTTTACTATTTCCATAGCCTCATCATACGTAATATATCTGCCCATTCCTCTGTCAACGCTGAACTCCGCAAGATCTCCGAGTCCTATGCAGAACTCGCCGCAAATTTCACCGGAGCCCTCACCTCTCATTTTCTGCTGGATACGGCAGGTGCATTGACCGACAGACAATTTGTCATATTTTTTAAGCCAATGTGAAATATGTTCGATATCGAGTGACTGAGTTTCCGATTCTATCGCTTTTTCAACGGGAATTACATGCATTCCTATGCCGTCTCCTCCAAGAGGAACCATCTGCGTGATATTTTCAAGAGGCATTTGAGTCATCAAATTGAAAAATGTAGCAAGATTGGGATGTTCTTTTGTGAGAACCGGGTTCATCATCATAAACTCGGCAATTCCCGGAACAAAACACGGAACGTCATACCAAAGATCGTGATTCGGATTTTCCCTTGAATACTCAAGACAGCCTATCCAGCAAAGATGCTGACAGATTTCTTTTGTTTTTTCAACCGTCAAGCCATTTCTCTTGGCAATCTCTTCCGGGCTTAGAGGTACTCTGACATGATTGAAGTTCAGCATGAACTTAACTTCGTCTTTAGTCAATACTTCGTCAAGAGCCCAAACTTCGGGATCATCAGGTTTAATGGTATGAGTATATTTCTGAACATACCTGTCTGTTATCATGGTTGCAAGCTTAATAAGCAACTTTTCTTTTTCTTTGTCCTGAATATGAAAATCCGGACCCGGCGTGAAATCGCGCTCGTTCGTCATACGGTTTTTTTGCTGGTTCATGAGATTTCTCCTATCAATGAAATAATATAAAAATTTTATTTATTTAAATTTTGTCTTAAATACTCTTCCCATTTATTCATTCCTTCTCCGGTTTTAGCCGACACGGGAAAGATTTTAATATTTGGGTTAAGTTTTCTTACTCTTTCGATACATTTTTCCGTATCAAATGTAAAATAAGGCAACGTGTCAATTTTCGTAATCACCAAAGCGTCCGATGTAGAAAACATAAGCGGATATTTGAGAGGTTTGTCGTCTCCCTCCGGAACAGACGTTATCATTACATTTAAGTTTGCGCCGGTATCAAATTCGGCAGGACATATCAGGTTGCCGACATTTTCAAGAAAAATAAGGTCGGTATTCGAATATCCCATTTCATCTAAGGCTCTTTCGGTCATTCCGGCGTCCATATGGCACATTCCATCGGTGTGCGCCTGTATGGATTTTACTCCTAAATCCTCAAATTTAACGGCATCTACGTCGGACGCTATATCGGCTTCAATTACCGCGACAGTCAAATCATTTTTCAAATCGGAAACAGTCTTTGACAAAAGAGTCGTTTTGCCGGCTCCGGGAGAAGACATGATATTTACTAAACAGACGCCGTTTTTAAGCATCTTTTGTCTGAGTTTATCGGCGTCTCTGTCATTTGATACTGTGACAGATTCTTTCAATTCTATTATTTTCATTTTATTTTACTTTCCGCCGCATTGTCAAGCCATTTAATCCAATCGGAAAAACCTTCCGACGTAAGAGCCGAGATCGGAATTATTTTCTCATTGTCATTTAAAGCTTTTACGTTTTGCTTAAATTTTTCAATATCGAAATCAAAAACTTTCATCGTATCGATTTTGTTTATTAGACATAAATCGGAAACAGTGAACATAAGTGGATATTTCAGTGGTTTGTCATCACCTTCGGGAACAGAAAGAATTACAACTCTTTTATCCGCTCCGACGTCAAATTCGGCAGGGCATACAAGGTTGCCGACATTTTCGAGAAATAAGATATCGACGTCATCTACGCCCATTTTTTCAATTCCTCGAAGAGTCATATCAGCATCCATATGGCAGCTTCCGCCTGTGTGAAGCTGAATGACTTTTGCGCCTTTAGCCGCTACCGACTCCGCATCGACGGACGAATCAACATCAGCTTCCATTACTCCTATACGGAATTTTTTGCCGAGTTCGTCAATCGTTCTGAGTAATGTTGTTGTTTTTCCTGAACCGGGAGAAGACATCAGATTAATAAAGAAAACATTTTTTTCTGAAAGTAATTTTCTGACTTTTTCCGCTACAGCGTCGTTATTTTCTATTACACGTTCTTTGGTCTCTAATATTTCAAAAGATAAGCTGTCTCTCATTTCTTTATTACGCTCCGATAGCCGGCAGGCAATTTTTATTGCCACCGGCTATTTTTTTTGGTTTTATAAAGTAAATTAATCAGTCTGCAAAATATCTGTCTATAAGATCTCTTGAAGCAGCAACACTGTCTTCCATATCGCCGAAGCCGAGAACTTCGCCTGCGTAATATGTGTTCTGCTTTCCCTCGATAGCGTCGAGCTTGTCATACCAGCCGTCCGCATAATCTTTTGCGCTTACATGCGGGAAATAATATACTTCCTGCTCGAAAAGTTTCTCTTTTACAGGGAAACCGCACTTAGCCATGTCATCAGACATAGTATTTATTGTATAGTCATAAGAAACATCGGATGAACCTTGATGGTTTCTGAGAGCATATACCGTGCATGGGCAGTTGTCCTTGAGATCTTCCCATCTCTGATAATAAACCATTGTGTGGCCGAGTCTTGTATATTCCATGTTATCAAAGATGTAACCGGAAATTGTAGGCGACGTATTCTGAGCGAATGTAGCGATGAAATCAACGTATTTCTCGTGAATAATCTTTGAGAACAGCTCTTTTTCATCTTCTCTTGCATCGGCGTAATCAATGAACTTGTCAAGAGGAGTAGTGACGATAAGCTTGTCAAATTCCTCCGTTCTCTCGCCTTCCGCGTCCTTAACTGTTACTTTAATCTTTCCTTTTTCGCCTTCGGCAGGTCTTACAATTTTGACAACTTCCGTGTTTAAATGCGCAGGATGAACAAGTCTCTTATTGGCGTTTTCGTAGATTGACTGTGTTCCGTCTTTCCATGTCCAAAGTCTCATGCTGAAAAATTCTATTGCCGTTGTGACGTCAAGATACTTCATGACGTAAGCCGCGGGAATTTCATCGAAGAAACCATATCCGAACGAAGTAAAAGGCGCAATCCAAAGTCTTTGAACAAGGTCAACGCCGTTGAGTTTGCAGAACTCATTGAATGGAAGGCAGAGATCTTTAAGGTTGGGGTTTACGCCTCTGAGTTCGGTCAGATGATTTGAAACTTCCTTTGAAAGTCCGTCGTATCTTCCCTGAGCCACACCTCTGTGACCGTAGACGTCATAGCCCTTATACTTTGTCTTCATGAGTTCAGTAAGCTTTTTCATCTGACTTTTTATCTCAAGAAGCTCTTTTGTCTTTTTAATCGAGAAATCTTTCTTGGGATCAAATGGGAAAATCTCTTCTCCGGCAGCATTTCTGTACATTCTTCTCATGGCAGGTCCGTCTTCGTGATCGGTACCTCCGAATTGTTCTATCTCATGAACAGCGTGATACGTAAGCGCGCCCATGATAGCTCCGGTCTCAAATGTTCTCTCTTCATTGCCGACCTTAATCTTGGGAGAATGGCATTTTCCGCCGATTTTGTCGAGTTTTTCATAAATCTCGTAATTTGTATATCCTCTGAGCTGAAGATAAACAGCGGCGCTTATTCCGGAAGGGCCGCCTCCGATGATACAGATTCTTTCGTTGCGATCATTCATAATCCGTTTTTCTCCTTAAAATGAATTAATCTATAATTTTCGAACTGTCAGTCCGATAATAACCCAAATTGAAACAATTTATTTCCAAAATGATAAATAAAACAACACATTTTAATCATTTTAACTTTATTTTACAATATCATAAAACAAACATGTTAACAATCTATGAATTATTTGTGAATAAATTATTAATTATATGTAATCTAAACCAAAACATACAGATTGAATAATTTTATTTTAGTTTAAATAAACCATTAATTATTTTAAATTAATTAATTCATTTAATTAACTAATACAAAAATGTGTATCGTTCTTTGTTTTTATGTATTTTATAATTGAAACATTAATTTAGGCTTGATATTTTTTTAACAATTTTTTTATTTCGGGTTTTTCCTTCCGAGATATTATTCTATAATTTATTATTGTTTATATTTAAATATATAAAACTAAAATCCGGTTAAATTTATTGACAACCATAATATTAAAGTGTAAAATTTATATGATTTTTATAATATTAAAAGAGGTATTTTTATGAGCAAGGAGTTAAGCACTCAGTACGATCCGAAAAACGTTGAAGATCGCATCTATAAATTTTGGCTCGACGGAAAATATTTTCACGCAGTGCCCGATTTCAATAAAAAAACATACACTATTGTAATTCCTCCACCGAACATTACCGGTCAGCTTCATATGGGTCATGCTCTTGACAACACTCTTCAGGACATCCTCATAAGACGAAAAAGAATGCAGGGCTATGACACTCTCTGGGTTCCCGGAACAGACCATGCTTCCATCGCTACGGAGGCTAAAATTGTAGCGCAGATGAAAGAAGAGGGTCTTACTAAAGAGGATATAGGACGAGAAGAATTTTTAAAAAGAGCATGGGCTTGGAAAGATAAATACGGCGGAAGAATAATAGAGCAGCTTAAAAAGCTCGGCTCATCCTGTGACTGGGACAGAGAACGTTTCACAATGGATGAAGGTTGTTCAAAAGCCGTAAAGGAAGTTTTCAACAACCTATACGAAAAAGGTCTCATATACAGAGGCGAAAAAATGATAAACTGGTGTCCTCACTGCAGGACTACAATTTCGGACGCCGAGGTTGAGTACGAAAACCAGGCAGGTCATTTTTGGCACATCAAGTATCCTTTCAAAGACGGATCGGGATATCTCGAAATAGCAACGACAAGACCGGAGACACTTCTCGGCGATACGGCAGTTGCCGTAAATCCCGCAGATGAAAGATATAAAGATATCGTCGGCAAAACGCTTATTCTTCCGATTGTACACCGCGAGATTCCGGTAATTCAGGATGATTATGTATCAATAGATTTCGGGACAGGAGCCGTAAAAATTACGCCTGCCCACGATCCTAACGACTATGAAGTCGGAAAGAGACATAATCTTGAGGTAATTAACGTATTAACAGACGATGCTAAAATAGTTCCGGAGTTCAAAAAATACGCCGGAATGGACAGATACGAGGCGAGAGACGCAATAGTCGCAGACCTTGAAAAAGAAGGCGTTCTTGTATCGGTAGAAGATTATTCTCACGACGTTGGCACTTGTTACAGATGCCATTCTTCGATAGAACCGAGGATTTCAAAGCAGTGGTTCGTAAAAATGGAACCGTTGGCAGGACCGGCTATTGACGCGGTAAAAAGCGGCAAGGTAAAATTTGTTCCGGACAGATTTTCAAAAACATATTTCCACTGGATGGAAAATATAAAAGACTGGTGCATTTCAAGACAGCTATGGTGGGGTCACAGGATTCCCGCGTGGTACTGCGACGACTGCGGTGCAATTACCGTATCAAGAGGAACGCCGTGCAAGTGTTCAAAATGCGGCAGTACCAACATACACCAGGATCCCGATACTCTTGACACATGGTTTTCGTCTGCTCTTTGGCCTTTCTCTACTTTAGGATGGCCTGACAAGACCGTAGACCTTGAGCACTACTTCCCCACGGACACTCTTGTAACGGGATATGACATAATTTTCTTCTGGGTTGCGAGAATGATTTTCTCATCATGTGAGCAGATGGGTCAGCCGCCTTTTAATACTGTGCTTATTCACGGCCTTGTAAGAGATGAATTGGGTCGAAAGATGTCTAAATCTCTCGGCAACGGAATTGATCCGCTTGTTGAAATAGACAAATACGGCGCCGACGCGCTCAGATTTACACTCGCTACCGGAAATTCTCCTGGAAACGACATGAGATATTCGGACAAAAAAGTTCAGGCGTCAAGAAATTTCGCAAATAAGCTCTGGAACGCCGCACGTTTCGTTTTGATGAACCTTGACGATGACGAACCTGTCCCTTATATTCCAAAGCACCTTGAACTCGAGGATAAATGGATATTAGATAAATTCAACAACCTCGCGAAAGAGGTAAATGAAGCGCTCGACAGGTATGAAATTGGAATTGCCGTTCAGAAACTTTATGATTTTATCTGGGATGTTTTCTGCGACTGGTACATTGAACTTTGCAAGATAAGACTTTCCGGCGAAGACAATCAGAAGAAAAAAGAATGCAAAGCTGTTTTGACATATGTTATGGACGGTATATTAAAGCTGCTTCATCCCGTTATGCCGTTTATTACAGAGGAAATATGGCAGAAAATGCCTCACGATGGCGAATCAATTATGATTTCGCCGTATCCAGAGTTTGACCAAAAACTTTCATTCCCGAAAGAGGAAGAGGATATGGAGAAAATAATGACCGCTATCAAAGCTGTCAGAAACCGCAGAGCAGAGATGAATGTCGCTTATTCGAAAAAAGCGGAGGTATATATCGCGACTTCAAGCAAAGACGTATTCTCCGTAGCAGAACCGTTTTTCAAAAGACTTGCTTTTGCTTCAAAAATAGAAGTAGGCAATTCATTTGACATTCCCGACTCGATTTCTGTCGTAACTTCAGATGCGACGATGTATCTTCCGCTAAAGGAATTAATTGATTTTGAGGCGGAGAAAAAGAGACTTTCCAAAGAGCTTGAACAAACTCAAAAAAAGCTCGATCAGACAAATAAGAAGCTTTCAAATCAGGGGTTCCTTTCTAAAGCTCCGGAAAAAGTAATCGAAGAACAGAAGAAAAATCAGGCATCGCTCACGGAAAAGATAAATCAGCTCAATTCAGAGCTTAAAAAACTCAATTAAGTAAAATTAAAGCCCGGGACTTTCCTCCCGGGTTATATTTAAAAAGGGAAAATAAAATGAGACAGATTACCGAAGCCGAAAAATATTATCATTCATTCCTCCGATTCGGAATGAAACCCGGGCTGACAAACACAAGAAAACTGATGAACAAGCTCGGAAATCCACAGGATAGTTTAAAGTTTATTCATGTCGCCGGAACCAACGGAAAAGGTACGGTCTGTTCGCTGATAGCATCCGTACTGACACAAGAGGGATATACGACCGGATTGTACACATCTCCTTTCATAGTCGATTTCAGAGAGAGAATAAGGGTAAACATGAAAATGATTACTCCCGATGAACTTGAATCGGTTACGGAAAAAGTCAAAAAAGCGGTAGATGAGTTAAACTCCGAAGGGGTAACTATTACGGAATTTGAAGCTGTAACCGCGGCCGGTTTTGAGTATTTCAAAGAAAAAAAATGCGATTTCGTTGTTCTTGAAACAGGATTAGGCGGCAGATTCGATTCCACAAATATTATCAACTCTCCGCTTTGCAGCGTTATTACTTCAATTTCAATGGATCACATGGCTATATTGGGCGATACAATAGAAAAAATCGCGAGTGAGAAATCAGGGATAATTAAAAGAGGCTGTCCCGTTGCGACATCGTCAAGACAGCCTGCAGACGCTATTCAGGTGATAATGAAAACCGCTTTTCAAAACGGAAGTCCTCTCTTTATTTCCGATTTTTCAAAAATCAAAACGGAAAGAGAGGATATTTTCGGTTCTGACGTAATTTACAAAGGCAGAAAATATCGCATCCCTTTTCCGGGCGATATTCAGCGAGAAAATTTTTCTGTCGCCATAAAGACATTAGAAATAATAAAAAAGGATGAGCCGTACGAAAAAGTATACGAAGGCATTGCCGAAACAAAAAATCCCGCACGAACCGAGATAATATCAAAACATCCTATGATCATTTTGGACGGCTGTCACAATGAAGGAAGCGCGAAAGCTCTGAGAAATACAATAGAAAATTATCTGAAAGATAAAAAAATCCACGCTTTCACAGGCATGATGAAAGACAAGGATATAAATAAATTCGCAGATATTTTATCACCTTGCTTTGATAAAGTGACATGCGTAAAACCGTCGAATCCGAGATCCGAGGACGCCGAAAGTCTCGCTGAAATTTACAGAAGCAGAAACATCGAAACCGATACCGCGACAATTTCAAAAGAAGACCTTGAAAAAGCAGTAAAAAGCACAACAGACAATGAAGTACTTATTGTATGCGGTTCGCTTTATCTGTGTTCAGATGTAAGAGAAAATCTGATTGATATAGTAAATAAATTATAATTTTATTTTAAAAAAAATGATGAAACAGTGAATGAAAACAAGATAATGATTCTTTTAGCGCTTTGGTTTAACATCGCAGCGACAAATAAGCTTAATAAATTCAATCAAGGCACAAAAGAAACCGCCTCTTAAACATAAGAAAAAGAGACGGAAATAACAACAAATAATGACCCCGCGACTGCTGGCGTTGGGGATTAAAAAAAAGGTTCTAAATAAATAGAACCTAAACCTATGAAAACCGGAGCGGGACTTGCCCCCCGACTCCATGTTTTCAAAAATATATTAACACAATTAATTCAAAAAGGCAAGAGAAAGGATAAAATTTGACAGAAAAAAGAAAAACAACTACATCAACCGCGGTAAAGAACAGATACAACAAAAAAACGTATGACGTTCTTTCCGTCAGAATTAAAAAAGAAACTTTGCAAGCATTCAAAGAAAAGTGCCTGCAAGAAGGAATACCTCAGGCGCGGATCATAAAAAAAGCTATAGAGGATTTCTTAAATTCATAATCAACCGGCCGTCTCAATTCGAGACGGTTTTTCCGATTAAAATTAAATATTTTCCAAAAATAAAGCTCCCCTTTTGAGGAGCTTTTCTCATCCGTCAAGTTTAGCCGATTTTCTGAGTGTTTTCCTTGCAACAGTCGCGTCGTTTTCCGAGCCGTTGTACTTGTTGCATCCTCCGCTCCCTTCACCGCCGTTAATTAAGTCCGTTCCGAAGCTTGAATTGTCAGTGCCGCTGTCATTAGCGTCTGTCTCCTTGTAAACTTTGATATCAATCGTATGCTGTCCCATAATTCCACCCCGCCTTCCGCGCATAAAAATACCGTCCTTAGAGGACGTATCAAAAAAAAAGAGCCGAATTCTTTCGACTCCAAATGTCAATACCTGATTCGGTACCTGCAATACCTGATTCAATACCTGCAATACCTGATTTGACGAAAATACCGCCCACAAAGGACGGTTTAATATCAAATATTTATTAGTTTTAATTCTTCCACATTTCAATAAAACTTTTTATATAGAAATCATTTCCGGAGTATTTCTCGATATTATAACGATTGAGAATTCCGGCCGCAATTGCATATAATGGCCAATTTCCCCAAAAACGATTTTTTTCATTTTTTAATGACTTAAGTATATTTATTTCATCTTTTGTCAATTTATCATTATCCATACAGGAGATTAACCCTTTGTAAACATCAATGTCCAGTGAAGAGCTTAATAAATCAATTCTATCAGTCATTTCAACTCACCTCGAATTCTTTTTATTGAAATTCTTCTTAAGTTTTCCAATCGATCTACTATATCACTATAGCCCAATTTTTTCGCAAAGTCAATTTCAATTTGATATGCATTATTTTCAAATGATTCATATAAATCGAGATTTTCCATAATTCGAAAGCCTTGCCAACCATGCAATTCATCATCAACAACGTGTCTTTTTTCGTGCATCCAAGCACTAATACTTGCTCCGTTTTCCATTACTATTTTACCAGGTTTACCAGCAACAGGATTTGGCATATATCCCATAATATTACGACCCGATATATCTATTACAATATCAACACCTTTGGAATTAAGAAACTCTTTTATTTCTTTTAACTCCTTCGGATTTGATTCTTCGGCGCTTCCTATTTTTTCCCTTATTGGGTCATCATATGTGCGAAGAATTGCATTTGAAGTCGGGTTTTTAAAATTTGATGATTTTTCTTCAAAATTAACATTTTGTTTCCCTCTCCACTGCCGATAAGTCATATTTCCCGGCGCTTCATAGACTTTCCCGTCTTCGTCCCTCGCGGAACGTTTCAAGTCGAAGTCATCGTCAAAGTACGGAGCTGTCGTTGAACGGCAGTTCACATGGAACGGCGGAGCGGTAACGCCGGGCTCGTAATCCTTCATATCAAAAAAAGAGCCGAATTGCTTGGGCTCCCTTGTTATGTTAAATAAGCTAAAAGTTATTCTTTAAAAAGAGACAGTACAGTGAAGTTGCGATGCTCTGTACTGCCGTTTCATTTTCCCCGATTTCATAATTTCCCGTCAAATCACAGACAGCATGAAAAATTTCATGAAATATTGTCTGCATTTTCAAATCCTCAGGCATTGACTCGTCAATTTTTATTTCACAAGTCAAAAAGTCGATTTTCACCCTTTTTGGGCTCGTTTTTGTCAACTACCGGAACTTGATTTATTTTAAATTTGATACCTAAAATCTCAATCGTATTTGGAATTGATTTCATTATTCTCCTCCTATCCGGATGTAGGCAATCATGTAGGCAGATGTAGGCAAACGTACGATTTCAGTTTTACCTTATTATGAATTAACAAAGCTCTCAAACAAAACACAAATAATTATGTGCGCTTTTCACCAAACGTATTTACGGACAATTCCTTTTTTTCTGGCTTCATTGATTTCATCATAAAGTTCGTGATGATATTTCAAGAATTTGTCTGAGCCATTTTCTTCTAAGAATTTTACATAGTCTCTATCGAGTTCATCAAAATCTCTTTCGTCATTATTGGAAATAGTTTCTAGATATTTTGAATGCAATTCATCTAACTCTTTTTTAAACCATTTAGGTATTCTATCTTTCCTATATTCGTCAGAAGTTTTATCCTTCATGACATAGCCTCCGTCAATTTATGAATTTCTTCCGCTAATTGATTGTCTGTTCCTCTTTTGACTTTTTCAAAAGCGTATGCAAATATTTCTTCATAATTATTTGAAGAATCATCGTAATAAATATCATCTTTTAACGTATAAATATCAAATACCGTCAATCCAAGTTTTTTATTATGAAGTAAATTATTTTCCGCCTGCTTTATGATTGTTTCAGAAAATGAATCCTTTTTATTCAACATTGCACAATCAAGTGCGTGAGCCGCTTCATGATATCCTGTGAAATAATCCCCGATTCCGTCTTTGAAAATTTTTAATACGCCCGTGCCATAGTTGTATTCGCCAGCGTATCTTTTTGAATCCGGTTCAAAAATAATTTGTTCAATAGAGTTCCCAACATTCGCTGATTTAAATTCTTTTGCTAAATCGTCAACGCCGGATAACACGGCTTTCACATCATCAAGCTTGCAATTTTCCGAATTTTTAACCTTAATTTCGTAATTTAAATTGAAATAATCTTTTACATCTTTATCTGTTTTTAAATTCAGTATATCACTTGAAGTGAACTTTTTCAATCTGTTAATTGAACTTCTCGCATCGGTATCTTTTCTTTTGAAAGCGGCAGCGTTATCAATCCACTGCCGATACGTCATATTCCCCGGCGCTTCATAGACTTTCCCGTCTTCGTCCCTCGCGGAACGTTTCAAGTCGAAGTCATCGTCAAAGTAGGGTAATAAGACAATGAAACATCACAACAGACCGACTAAGTCTGAAAGTCCGTTCATTCTGACGGGCAAGCTTATATGCGGAAAATGCGGAAGCCTGATGACCGGAGACAGCGGAACGAGCGGCACGGGCAAAATTCACTACTATTATACATGCGCAGAAAAAAAGAAACGGAAATCTTGTGACAAGAAATCCGTTCAAGAAGACTGGTGGACCTGAAGAGATTCGAACTCTCGACCTCTCGGATGCGAACCGAACGCTCTCCCAACTGAGCTACAGGCCCATAACAATATAGATTTTACATCATCCGGAGAGAATTGTCAATATCGGATTTTTATTCATCGAAAAATTGAAACTCTCTCCGGAAAATTTATTATTTGCTCAAGGACTCAACGATAGCCTTTGTGTCGAGAGCTATCATAAGTTCTTCGTTTGTAGGAATAACGTAAACCTTAATTTTTGAATCGGGACCGGAAATCTCGCCGCCTACGCCTTTAATGGCTTTCTTATTTTCTTCGGGGTTGAAAGTTACGCCGAGATATGCGAAATTTTCGCATATATTCTGTCTGAGAGGCTGTGAGTTTTCGCCGATTCCGCCTGTAAATACTATTGCGTCAACGCCGTGCATTACCGCAATATAAGCTCCGATGAATTTTCTAATCTGATACCAGAGCATATCGAGAGCAAGTTTAGCTCTTTTGTTTCCTTCAGCCTTAGCTTTCAAAAGGTCTCTGTCGTCGGATAGTCCGCCGGAAATTCCGTACACACCCGACTTTTTATTGAGAATAATAGATGTCTCTTCCGGAGTCCAACCTTCTTTTTCCTGAAGGAAAGTTACAACGGAAGGATCGAGTCCGCCTGATCTTGTGCCCATGATAAATCCGTCAAGAGGTGTGAGACCCATTGATGTATCTACAACTTTCCCGCCCTCTATAGCTGTAATGGATGAACCGTTGCCGAGATGGCAGGTAATGAGCTTTAAATCTTCAAGTGGTCTGCCCATGATTTTCGCACATTCCTGAGATACATATCTGTGGGATGTTCCGTGGAAACCGTATCTTCTGACGGCGTATTTTTCATAATATTCATATGGAACTCCGAACATATAAGCCTCGGGAGGCATTGTGGAATGAAAAGCGTTGTCAAATACAGTAACCTCGGGCAATTTATCTCCGAATACTGCTCTGCAGGCTTTAATTCCCTGAACGGCAGCCGGGTTATGAAGAGGAGCAAGGTCGTCAAGACTGGCAATTCCCTTTATTACTTCATCTGTGACTAAGCAGGATTTATTAAACAAAGCCCCGCCCTGAACTATTCTGTGTCCGACAGCAGAAATTTCGGAAAGATCATCTATAACTTTGTCTTCACCCTTTGTGAGAGCATCAGTGACAACTTCAAACGCGGCAGTATGATCCTTCATTTCGATGTCTTTTTCAGTTTTGCCGTTTTTTGTCTTATACTCGAAATGACCGTTTTTCGCTCCGACTCTTTCGCAAATACCCTTTGCAAGAACTTCGTCGTTGTCCATATTGATTAGCTGATATTTCAGCGATGAACTTCCTGCGTTAATGACGAGAATTTTCATTAAAATGCCTCCGATAAATTGATAAAGCGTAAAATATAAAATTCATGATTTTATTTAAATAAACACTTGTTATTTTTCCGCCATTGATTTATTATATATTTATTCATAAATGATTTCAACTCAAATATTTGACAGTTTTGGTGAGAAAATTTATATAAAATTTACTTAATTTTTTACGTCTTGTAATTTTTAAGGAGGCAAATAATGCGGGCAGTCGCAGTCGTTGCGGAATATAATCCATTCCACTCGGGACACAAATATCATCTGATGAAAACCCGCGAAAATTTTCCCGATAAGGCCGTTATGGTAATAATGAGCTCAAATTATGTCCAGAGAGGTGAACCCGCCATTATGGACAAAAGGTCACGGGCGTTATCGGCTTTAAAAAACGGAGCCGACCTTATAATTGAGCTGCCTTGTGTATGGTCGCTTTCATCTGCGGAACGCTTTGCCGGCGCCGCAGTATTTCTTGCCGCTCAATCGGGAGTTGTCGACAATATTTCTTTCGGCGCACAGACAGACGATATTGAAATATTAAAAAAAATCGCATTTGTGTGCGGAGACAGATATTACAAAAGAGAAATCAACGAATATTATAAATCGTCCGGCTTGCCGTTTCCGCAGGCAAGACAAAAAATAGTTGACGACGTTTTAGGAAAAGAAATCGGATCATATCTCAAATATCCCGAAAACATTCTTGCCGTTGAATATTTAAAAGCTGTCAGACAGTTTAAATCGCAGATTATTCCGTTTGCGGTAAAAAGAGAAGGCGCCTCACACGACTCTGACGACATCAACGAAAAGTTTATTTCTGCGAAAGAAATCAGGTCTTTAATATTAAGCGGAAAAGATTACACAAAATATATTCCGGAAAATTTACTTGATATTTTTAAAAGCGAAGAAGAAAACGGATTTTTCCCCGTCTCCGCGTCTGATTTTGATGAATCGGTGCTTTCGTATCTGTTGAGATGCAGAGCCGAGGATTTGCTGAATACTCCCGATGTTTCGGAAGGTATAGAAAACAGGATAATAGATTCGGTCAGGAAATCATCTTCTCTTGAAGAACTGTTTTTTACGGCGAAAACGAAAAGATATACTCTCTCGCGTATAAAAAGAATAATTTTCAATTCTTATCTTGGAATCACAAAAGAAGATGTATCTGTAACTCCGCCATATTTAAGAGTGTTAGGCTTTAATGATGCGGGCAGAATATTATTGAAACAGATAAACGAGAATATGAATTATCCTGTTGTCATGAGATATTCCGATTTAAGCAGGCTTGACAGCTACGCAAAAAGGATCTTCGAGCTTGAAGCGAGAAGCCAGGATTTATATTTTTTAACTACCAAAAAAAGAAGAATACCGGGTTCGGACATGACGGACGAAATAATATATATTAAATAAAAAAGGATTAATTATGCCTATACCTTATAAATTTTTTAAAATGTTTTGGAACGACGTTGAAAAAAAAGATTACAAAAGATTTGCATCTCAGACGCCTGTTTCCGGAGTGAAAGAAGAATGTGACATTCCGTACACCGATGACGCTATCGACGGTCATCTATTCGATTTTTATTATCCTGAAAACAGAGGCGAAAAAAAACTGCCTCTCATAATTGATATTCACGGCGGAGGATGGGTCTACGGCTTTAAAGAGATAAATAAAAATTACTGTTATTACCTTGCGTCAAAAGGCTTTACTGTGATGAATGTCAATTACAGATTAAGCCCTGAGGCAAAAACTTATGAACAGGTTCGGGATATTTTTAAAGCTCTTGATTGGATAGACAAAAACGGAGATAAAAACGGATGTGATATGAATAATGTTTTTATCACCGGAGATTCGGCCGGCGGACATCTTGCGGCTGTTGTCACTGCCGTTATGGCAAGACCTGATCTCGCCGAGAAATTCAGGGTAAAAAAACCATCGTTTGATTTCAACGCTGCCGGATATACATGCGGTGCTTTTGACATCGACTTGATTTTAAAAATTCCTGCATTAAGAGAATACGCAGAACAGATGATGGGCAAAAATTATGAAAAGAATCCATACATAAAATATGTCAATATGTCCGATATTCTGACTGACTGCACTAATATGCCGCCTATTTGGATGATTTCTTCAAAAGAAGATTTCATAGGATTTCTTTCAAAAAAATTTGACAGGGATTTATCTGAACACGGAATATTTCATATATTTCATGTATTTCCAAAATCGCCGCTTCACCCGCTTCCGCATGTATTCAACATAAGCTTTCCGGAATACAATGAATCTATGGAAGCCAACGATGAAATGCTGACATTCTTCAAAGCGTTTATAAAATAATAATAAATATATATTGAGGATTTTGTATCATGAAAAAATTCAAAAGAGTTGTTTGTATTCTCTTGTCCATCGCCCTTATTTTCTCATTCGTTTCGGTCATTGGATATGCCCGGGAAAACGAGGAGAAATATGAAGATTACCCTGTGATAATTGTTCCCGGACTTCTTGAAAACGAGCTCATCAAAGACAAGGGAACTAAAAATGAAACCCGCGTATGGCCTCCGCAGATTTCTCCCGTAGCATCGCTTATACTTAAAAACTTCCCTGCTCTGATGAGAGGAACTACAAAAAAGGAATATGAAAAAGGATCTGAGGCTGTTGTTAAAATCGCGGAAACGATTTTTGAACCGCTAAAAACAAATGATGACGGCAGTTCTTACTATGATATTAAACCTTTGACTGAAACGGCAGAAGAAAGCTCATACACCGCGCTTAAAAAAGCCGGTCTCTTATCTGTAACTCCTACAGGCAGAAAACTTCTGTCCGACGTCGCCGAAAAAATCGGCGGAGATAACTGTTTCGTATTTCAATATGACTGGAGACTTGACGCGGTAACATGCGTTGAAAAGCTTAAAACTTTCGTAGATGACGTATTAAAAATTACAGGAAAAGATAAGGCAAATGTTATAGGCAATTCCTACGGATGCGAATTATGGCTTGAATATCTCAATGAATACGGGAATAATTCTCACCTAAATAACATCGTATTTAATTCTCCTGCGTTCGCGGGTTCCGAGATGTTCAATATTATTATGAATGATGATGAATCTTTGATGGATGCAAAAGCTGAAATCGCTCTTGATATGATTTTAAGAGACAAAGGAATTGATTTAGACCTTGAAGATATCACGTCATTCATCGACAAAGGTTTTATCAACAAATGCGTTTACGACGTTATCCAAAAATGCGCTTTAAAATACGTAACGACATGGGGATGCGTCTGGGGCGTATGTCCTACAGATTTGTATGACGAATACAGAAACATCTATCTTGATGATAATAAAAACGCGGCGCTGCTTAAAGTCGAGGATTACATGCACAAAGACACGATGGCAAATATCTCCGAAATATTAATTAAAGCGCAGAAGAAATCCATAAACGTAAATATCTTAACCGGTGAAGGCGTTGAACTTGCAACAGGCAATCACATGAACGGCGACGGCCTCGTTGACGTCAAATGTTCAACAGGAGGAACAGGACTCAGCACAGATAAATTTTTCGATGAAGATTACGTTCAGGCTGTTCAGGATGGGCACGACCATATTTCTCCCTCAAGACAGACAGATGTTTCCAACGGTTATCTGCCTGAAAATACATGGGTAGTGTACGGAATGGAGCATTGTCAGGAATATGACGACAAAGATTTAAGAAAACTTGCCGAAAAGCTTTTGATGACAAGAGACATAACCGACGTATATTCCGATGAGAATTATCCTCAGTTCTTAGAATCGCATAATCCGAAAGACTGCGTTTCGCTTAGAATTGACGGCTCAGCGCAATCTGTTATCGATTCAAATTCAAATGAAATCAAAGCGGTAATAAAAAATGATTCTTTATGGCGTTTCGCGACTGTAAAATCAATCACAATAAACGGTGTTCCGTATGAAATAACAGGCGGGAAAGGTCTGCTTTTACCGAATATGAAGAAAAGCGTCACATTAAAACGTATCGAGGGAGACGTTGAAAGCACTCAATGCTCAATCACGGTAAATTACGTCGAATTCCCGTCGTTTAAAGCAAACTCAGAAAGAACACAGTATTTCAAGGTTGTAAAATAACAGATGACAAAGCACGAGCTAAGGCAGAAAATAAAAAATCTCACAGAAAATTTGAGCCGAGAATATATAAAATATTCTTCAGAAAAAATCTACAGCGAATTTATCAATTCCGATGATTACAAAAAATCACATACGATTTTCATCTATATTTCTACCGACAGAGAAGTTGATACTCATTTGATTATCAAAAAGGCTCTTTCAGACGGCAAGACTGTACTTGTACCGAGATGTGAAAACAAAACCGAAATGAACGCGGTTGAGATAAAATCACTTGACAATCTTGTTCTGTCTAAGTTTGGTATTTATGAGCCAAAAAAAGATATTCCCGCTTATGACAAAAGCGAAATCGACCTTTGTGTTATCCCGTGTGTCAGCGCTTCAAAAGACGGAAAAAGACTAGGCCACGGCGCGGGATACTACGATAGATTTCTTGCCGGTCTTGATACAAAACTTATCTGCTTATGCTTTAAAAAACTGATGTCTGACGATATTCAAATGAATGATTATGATATCTGCATGGATAAAGTAATTTCCGAATAAAATATCAGCCGCTCTGTCGAAAAGACGGGGCGGCCGGTTATATAATGTCCTGTTCAGTTTAATGAGTAAATAAGGGTTGACAACGCTCCTGTAAGCCCGAGAATCAATCCTATTACAACACAGATTATAAGTACGCAGAACTGCGCACGGGCAAAATTCCTTCTGTTGATATTTGAATTGGAAAATGAAAATACAATTGCGAAAATCAGCCCTATTACTGGTATGCAGAAGAGAATACTGTATCCGAAATATTCCCACATAGACAAAGGTCTGAGGTTATTCGGAATCTGAGGCTGATAAAAATTAGAGTTCTGAGGAGGAAAATTTCCCGGGTTGGGGTTCTGGGACTGTCCGTAATTTCCGTCTGCCGTATTATTATTCCGCCCATTGTAATAATTTCCGCCCTGTCCGGTATTTCCATAATTATTTTGATTATAATTGTCCATTCCTTCTCCTTTAACAATTAAATATTCTTTTATTTTATAAAATTTAATTTTCCAAAAATTGTTCTTTTGCGTGTTCAAAAAAATCAGGTTCGCATTTAATTCCGCTTTCAGCTTCTATTATTTCAATGTCAGGTTCAATTTTTTCCGGATCTGTATAAATTTTTGCTTTTTCGGGAAAAGTTGTAAAATGCGGTTTGCCTGAATCCGAAAAGCCCGTGAACATACTGCCGAGCTTTCCTTTTATTCTTATTACTGTATCTTTCATCAGAATCAACTCCCAATAAATGCAGATATTTAAATATCAACGTAAATTTCGATTTATTCTGTAATTGATTTATCTTTTATTGATATCCGCGTATAATATTATATTATCACTTTCAAATATGAATTGCAATCGTATTATTTTTGAGTTTTGCAAAAAAAAATCATTTGTTTTTGCGAATAAAAAATCAAACAATTATTATTCATTAAGATAATGAAACTTGTTTGGCAATATGTTTTTCAATAAAAACATTTTATTAACACTTATGGAGGAAAAAATGGACCTGCTTACAAAAGAAGACGCTTTGAAATTTTTTGAGGATGATCACTTTGCCAGAGAAAACGGAATTTTAATCACAGACATTTCAGTCGGAAAAGCGACAGTTGAAATGAAGATAGAAAAAAGGCATTTGAATGCCTCGGGCAATGTAATGGGAGGCGCGATATTTTCTATCGCGGATTACGCTTGCGCGGCTGCCTCCTGTTTCGGAAAAGACGCCGGAATGTTCGTAACAGCCGACGCAAGGATAAGCTATCTGCGTTCTACGAGGGGGACAAAACTTATCGGAAATGCCGAATGTATAAGAAAAGGAAGAACAATCTCTTTTTATAAAGTTGAAATAATCGACGATTTAAATGAAAAAATTGCCGAGGTTGATGAAACGATGTTCAGAGTAAAATAATTTATTAATATAATACAAAGAAAAAAATATGAGTTTGGATTTACAATTTGATTTTTTGTCTTCACATCAGGACAAAAACGTTGTTGTCAAAAAAGTTGACTCCGACAATGAATATGACGTCTTGGAACCTTTAATAGATAAGGCGTTTTCATATAATCATACAAATACGTTTTTTGACAGGCTTCCGAAAATTTATACAAAAGAAAACGGGTCAATCAAAAACCAACTTGCACTTTCGGCGGATGGTCAATACCGCGCGTCCGCAGGACTTTTTTACAACGAAATGGTCATCGCCGGAAATCAGCTTAAAATATGCGGAATAGGCAACGTGTTTGTATCGGAAGAATACAGACATAAAGGGTATATGAAATCTATTATGAAAAACGCTGTTTCAGAGTTGATTGAAAATGACACGGATATGGCATTTTTAGGCGGAAACAGGCAGAGATACGAGTATTTTTCCTTTGAACCCTGCGGTTACAAATACAATATTGATTTTCTGACGAGGAATGAAATACATTTTATAGGAAACAGAGAAAATATAAAACTTGAAATTTCTCCTATTACAAAAAACGACAAATATTTAAAAGAAATCAAGAAAATTAACGAGGCACGGCCTGCGTTCATAAAAAGAGATTTTTCTCCGTTTTACGATATTATAAGGTCATGGGATGCGAAAATTTATAAGGCGACCGATTCGGGAAAACTTGCAGGCTATTTCTTTGAAAGGCAGAACGGAGAATACGTTCACGAAATTGGCTACACAGACAAAAAGTATATCCCGGGTATTGTGAACGCCGCTCTAAATATGTCTCCCGACGGGAAGATTGAAATCGACTGCCCTTCATACGACAAAAATTTACTCGGTTTTTTATCCGAACACTGCGAATACCTGTATATCTGTCCTGTAGAACAGTTTTCCGTCTTTAATTATAAAAAGACAGTTTCGTCATTTCTGAATCTCAAATCCGAAACAAGTTTTATTCCGGACGGAAAATTTTCCTTTGAGATAAACGGAATAAAACGAAAAGAAAAGTTTGAAATTATTTCTGAAAATAATAAAATATCCGTTATAGATTTAGACGACAAACAAAAATGCGATATTGTCTTAAACCATACGGATGCAATGAGATTTTTCTTTTCAATCCACTCGGAAATAAGAGACGGTATTTCAGACAACGTTAAATCATGGCTTCCGTTGCCGTTATTTATTTATTCGACAGATTTGGTGTAAAAAAAATTTCTTTAAACAATAATTGTAAATCAGAATAAACTGTAAATTTTTAATGAACATATTATTAATTTTTTGTTTATCTATTGATTATTGTAAAATTTTGGAGTATATTATTGTTGTAAAAACCAATGAGATTTTTCCGTTTTTATCCCTGATTTTTTCAAAATACTCCATATGCCCAAACAAAAAGAAACAATCCGCTTTTCTATTTTGCGGATTGTTTCTTTTTATTTATAAAAATTTATTTTCTGTATTTAAGGTATACCGAGTAAAAATATTTTTTAATAAAATATATAGCTTTCATCATACAAAAATTCAATAACGCATTTCCCGAACAGATGACTTTTCTCAAAATCTCCCTGTACGAATCTCCTCCTATTTTATCGGAAAAGGCAGACATGACAATCGGATCCGAAATAATTTCGCCGATATTTCTTTTTATTTTTTCATCGGAAAATTTTTCATCTCCGCCTATCATTACAACAGCTGTTGAAATAATTCCTTTAATAAGTCCGAATCTTAATTCATCAGTATTTCCGAGAATATTTTTATATCTTTCATAAATTATAAGGATATCTTCAAATTTCTCCGGCAGATATTTAGATGTAAGACTGAGATTATCTCTGATAATATAGTTATAATAAATTTTATTGAGGATTGAAATATTCGCTCCTGCTTCGATAATATCGGCGTTGAATATCCTGTCCTCTCCATACATCATATCGGAAAACCTGATATTGTTTGAAATCAAAAAATCTCTCGAATAAATTTTGTTCCAAACCGGATTTAAAAAGTTATTAGAATAGAGATAATTCAATGAATCGGAAAACGGTATATAATCTATTTTGCATCTGGCTGGAATTATATTCTGATAAAATCCGAATATCAGAACATCATTATTATTATCAGGTTCAATCGAAAAAACATCGTCGATAAACTCGTCGTCAGAATCAAGGAACAGAATATATTTTCCGGTTGCTTTTTCTATCCCCATGTTTCTCGATGAAGAAGGACCGCCGTTTTGTTTATTTACGATTTTTATGCGCTTATCATTTTGAGAAATGGTATTTAATATTTGAGCAGTGCTGTCGGTAGACCCGTCGTTTACAAGGATAAGCTCAATATCTTTTCTGTCTTTCATATATTTAAGACAGGAATTTACCGAATTTATTATTGTATGTTCACAGTTATAACACGGAACGATAACAGAATATTTCATATCGCAGAATCAATTATTTTCAATAAGCTCGTAGAGAGCATTTTTTATTTTCAAATTATAACCGTCTAAAGCGTCATGAACCTTGACATGATGTTCCTCTTCGATAATAGCTCTCGCAATATTATACGTACCTGTAAGCTCCGGATTATATTTTTCAAGTCTGTGGGAGAAAATAATATCAAGTCCGAGAGCTTTCGCTTCCCAAAGAACCATGCCCTGACCTTCATGTCTTGACGTAAGTATAAGCGCATCCATTTTCGCCATATACGGATACGGATTTTCTACTGCATGAAGGATAGTGACATAATGAGAAAGATTTAATTCTTTGATCATTGATTTGATTTTCGGCAATTCTTCGCCGTCGCCCAAAAGGTAAAGATGTATATCCTGCCTTTTTTTAAGCGCTTTTGAAAATTCGATCAAAGTCAAATCTATTCCTTTTTGATGAGTAAACCTTCCAACAAAAATGAAATTGACAAGATTGGAATCCACGTCGAAATCAATTTTTTCTTTTGCCTTTTTGAAAATTAACGCTGTATTTATTGAATTAGGAATAACGCTTATTCTGTTTTCATTAATTCCAGTTTTTTTCGCAAAAGGCTCCACTATACCGTTTGAGACGGCGGCAAATTCATCGTAATATTTGAATTTGGATTTAAAGAAATGCCACAATATTCTGTATTTTGGCATATTCTTATACTCTGTTTCGACGTCATTATGAATCCACATTATTTTTCTTGCGGCATTCATCTGAAGTACACAAAGCGCGCACTCGTTGGAATAAGAATTATAATCAATGGCAATGTCATATTTTTCTTTCGGAAGATCATAATAATATGTTTTCATCAACATTTCAAAAGGAACAACCCTGTTAAAATACGGAAGAGGTTTTAAAATATGGACATTGATATTTTTCAAATCATTTCGAGTGGCCAATTCAGGTTCGGCAAACAGGAACAAATCGACATCGTAATATGACAAGTCGATATATGTGAGTAAATTGAGTAAAGACCTCTGAATACCGCCGATAGAGAGATCCTTTTGAAAAATCGCTATTTTTTTTCTGTGATAGCTTTCGTCTGTCATGAAATAATTTGAAAAATTATAATTAACAAATTGCATATTCCGGCAATAATGCCGGAACAAACAAATAATATGAATTTAATCTCTTTTCTTAGAAAGTCCTATAATACTTTCCTGATTTCCGACGCCTGAATCAACGTCAAACCATAACATTACCTGCTTGTTATCCTTGTCAAGCATTGTAACAAGAAGCTTTTTATTTGAATCGACGTAATTTACATCCAAAACCTTGTATTCATCATTTTTGGAATAGAATTTTCTTACAGCTTCGATATCACGATCTTTGTATTCATCCATATTGTCGGAGACAAAAAGAACATCTCCGAAAATATGGTTTACAGTGCCGAGAAGTATTTTCTGATCCATATTGAAAGAAAGATTTGAATACCTGAGATAAAATACATCGGGATCATTCAGCCAAACTCTGCCGTTCAACTGCCTTCTGAAAAGAGTGTTGTTTATTGAGTTCTTTGCGGAAGGAAGTTCGGAATTTATCGGATTAATTGATGCGATTTTATTCGGCAGTTCGGAATTTAACGGGAAAATCGGGAATAATTTGTTTTCATAAAACATAGAAACGTCACAGGTAACTCTGCAGGCGTCTATTTTACCGAACGCGGGCCCCAAAGGAACTCCGCAGCCTAAGAATATCTTGTCACCTACACATTCTCTTAAAAAATCGAGCGCTTCGCATTCTATCTGACCTCTTGATTTTCCGTTTCTCGGTATCATGCACTCAGAATAAAGAAAATCAAGTTTTACCATATCGAAGCCGTATTCATTTAAAATGACATCGAAGAAATGTTTAATATAATTTCTCGCTTCTTCATTATATATGTCGAGCGTATAAGCTCCGCCCCATGAATAGACGCCGACAACCGGGATATTATTGTGTCTTACAATCCAATCAGGATGTTCTTTGTAAGTTCTCGACTTAATCTGAACAGAGAAAGGCGCTAACCAAATGCCTGCTTTGTACCCTTTTTCGTGAATGGAATCGGCAATATATTTAAGACCTTTCGGGAATTTTTTCGGATTCGGATCAAGCCAGTCGCCGACAAATGTCTCATAGCCGTCGTCAATCTGAAAAACATTTACAGAATCTTTTACTCTGTCAAGCGAATTCAAGTCTCTTATTATTATATCTTCATTTATTTGTTGGAAATAATTGTACCAAGATGTATATCCCGCAAAATGATCATATCTCGGCTTAGGCACATTCATAAGCTCGAAATATTTATCAAATACTTCGTCAAAACCGCCTCTTAAAAGGCAGACGTTTATTAGATCGTACTCGTCCGATATTACAGCGCCTTCAACATCTTTGTTAATCGAAAGACGGTCATTTATCATATCGGCGCAAAAATATGTATAACCGCTTCTTTCGGAAAGAGAGCCCAAGAAGAAAATTTCAGACGAATCATTTACGTTTTTAATATAGGTATAGTAATGACTGTGAAAATGACCTTTTTCTCTTTCCTGAGGGACGAAGAACACATCAGACGAAACGCCTACTGCATATTTTATTGGATTCATTCCCACATATTTCGGTATTCCCTGCTGGATATCATCCTTCGCATATTCTCTCGATGTAGACCATGACTCATAGCCGTTTGAGAAAAATCTGTCTCCGTCTTGAAATTTATGAGAAAATTCAAGTTTAGCCGATTCAAGCTCAACAAAAGCCTTTGGAAAAAGCTTGACGTTGACCGAAATGTTTGTTACGTTTACCTGTGCATCAAGGTAAGGTGAATTTCCAAACGAGTTAAGGAAATATTCTTTACCGTCATATTTATATTTTATGTTTAATACGGGATTTTCCATTTAAAAGCTCCTTTTTTTTTGAGATAAACTTTTTAAGCGTAGTTTTTGAAAGCGTTATTATACATTGATGTTAAATCGAGATATCTCGTCCTGTGAGATTCTGAATAATAGACTATTCCGAAAAACGTTCTGCCGTTTTTCTTTGCGACAGATACAAGACACTGCCCGGCTGTAGAATGTGAACCCGTTTTCATTCCAACGCAGTATCTGTAATAATTCTGAGAATACGGATTGATGAGGTCGTTTGTATTTCTGAATGATTTAAAGACGGAACCGTTTAAATAATATGCCGTAGCGTATGTTTTCGCCACAGTATTTCTGATAAGGCTAATATTGTAACAGTTGACGCCTAAAATAAGCATATCATATGGCGTGACATAATGATTTGAATTAGGGAAACCGTCCGGATTCGCGAAATGAGATTCCTTCATTCCGAGAGATTTAGCAGTGGAATTCATCATTGATACAAAGGTGCTCAAAGCAGTTGACGCCGACATAGACCAGTTGTGCTTATACGCCCTGGCGGCGTTAACAGCTATTGTATATGCAGCATCGCATCCGGACGGCAGAAGCATGCATACAAGCATATCTTTGAATTTCATCTTCATGCCCCTGTATATGCCGGCTTTGGACGTATTCCACTCCATTAAATTTAATTCGCTGCCGACTGTCAGAACCTGGTTGGCTTTCAAATATTTGCATCCTATATATGCAGTCATGAGTTTTGTTGTTGAGGCAGGCTCTCTTCTTGAATGCATATTGTGGTTATATAATATTACATCTTTGTCGAAATCATAAAGAAGCGCCGACTTTGAGTATCTTGTGGAAAAACCTTTACCGTAGTTTATTTTGTACTTTCTCGAAGAATTTGTATTATTTTTCTTTGTAGTCGTCGCAGTTGTCGTTTTTTTGGTAGTAGTCGCAATCGGCTTCGCCGTAGTCGGAACGGTATGCGTCTCGGTCGCAAACGGATCAAGTTTCGCGCTTGCTCTTAAAATATATCTGGCATCTAAAGCGGATAATTTGCCGTTTTTGTCGTAGTCGGCAACTCTTATCTGGTACGAATTCAATCTTTCGATTTTAGCCGACGCTCTCAATGCAAGTCTTGCATCGCGCGCATTGACTATCCCGTTTCCGTCAACATCGCCTAAAATTTCAGGAATAATTTCAGTCGCCGTCTCTGATTCGTATTCCGAATATTTTTCAGTTTCATATTCAGACGAATCTTCTTCGGATGATTGCTCCTCGCTTGACAATTCTTCAACAGACTCTTCATAAGGAGTAGGTTCATCGAGAGCCAATTCATTTCTGAATTCGGCGGCATATAAAACCGGCGACATTGAAGACAACAAAACCGCAATTAAGAGAATCATCACGGTCAAAAGTTTTAAATTTCTTTTCATATACTTATTTTCTCCACCAAATATATAACAATCCTAAAAAAAATCTTTATTTAAGTTTTCACACAATATAACAAATATAATTATACCAGCTATTTAAAATCAGTGCAACGGAAATTTAAAAATTTTTAAAAAATAAAATAAAACCGGAGCAAACCTATAAAATTTAACATATGTCCGGATTGACAAAATATTTTTTAAAATAAGGCTTGACAACGCAATAAGTTACAAGTATAATAATAAAGCTTGATGGCGCGGCAATATATGCCGATCGCGTGTTCAAGTAATTGTACATGGCGGCATAGCTCAGTTGGCTAGAGCATTCGGTTCATACCCGAAGTGTCATCGGTTCAAATCCAATTGCCGCTACCAATTATGACCCGGTGGTCAAGCGGCTAAGACACCGCCCTTTCACGGCGGTAACACGAGTTCGATCCTCGTCCGGGTCACCATATGAAACCATATCTTATGTTGATATGGTTTTTTTTATTTTTGTGTAGAAAAAATTAATAATGTATGGTATATTTAATAATATTAAACGATAAAAGGAGCCGACAAATGGATTTTTTTGACATAGCCAAAACATATCCGACTGTTTGCGCAGCCGGAGATAAATATTTTGTATCAGTTACCGTAAACAGAAAGTGTTTTATGTATATCACTGTCGGCGGGAAAAAATATTATAACGCTGTTTGCGGCGTAAATATTTCAGAAACCGCAGCACATTTAGCCTCAGTTCCCTCCGAAATTTTAAATGAACAAAAACAATATTCGGTAACTTTAATTCCCATTGTCAAAAGGCGCAGTTACAGTGGGAAAACTTTGCCTGAAATAACAAAAAATTTTGTTTTTAAACCGCTTGAAAAAGGCAAAGAGAAAATTAATATCATTCATATAGCGGACACTCATAATTTGACGAAAAAACCTATTGAATACGGAAAATATTTCGGCGAAAATTTGGATTTGCTTATTTTGAACGGAGATATCGGAGAAAACGCTCAGACGGAAAAAGTTTATTTAAATACATATTTCATTTCGGGAGAAATAACAAAAGGCGCGATTCCGTGCATTATTTCAAGAGGAAATCACGACTTAAGAGGACCGGCGGCAGAAGCTTTAGACAAATACTTCCCTCTTGTTGACGGGAAAACCTATTATAATCTTAAAATCGGAGATCTGTCTTTTATGGTTCTCGACTGCGGAGAAGATAAAGATGACTCCGACAAAGAGTACGGCAATTCCGTCTCTTGCAGAGAATTCAGAGCCGAAGAGACGAAATTCATTGAAAAGTCTGTCCAAAACGATATTTACAAAAACTCAAAAATGAATATCGTTTTGTGCCATATGCCTTTCACTATTTTAAACAATGAAAAGAAATTTGCCATTGAAAAGGACACTTATTCAAAATGGGTAGAACTTACGTCAAGAATAAATCCCAAACTATATCTTTTCGCGCACATTCACCTTTTTTTTATTGTTAATCCGGGCGATGAAATGGATTCGTTCGGACAGTCCTGTCCCGCATTATCGGGGAGTGAAATCAATAAAAAAGGCGGCAGATTTTCGCTAGCCGCCCTGACTTTATATCCGGACAGAAACAAAGTTGAAATAAAACAGGTTGGAGACATCTTGGACAAATCAAAATACGGACTTGAAAATACCGATTATTTTGTCATTTGAATAATCCCGTCATAAGGCGGGAATTTTTTTTATTTTAAATTTTGCACTGTTCTTTGAGGATATTTTCGACAAGCCCGACACATTCAAATACCATGCCGTCGCAGTGCTGTTTTTTGTCTTTTCCAAGTTCGGCGTTTTTCGCAAGAAGATGCGCACAGTCCAAAATACCGTCGTGATTTTCTCTGATTTTTCTGTAATACTTATTTACAGTCTCCAGGTCATCAGCGCCGAACAGCCCCAGCGCCATCAATCCGCCCGTAACCGCGCCGCAGACAGAACCCATTTTCATTCCGCTGCCGAAATTTGCGGCAATTTTCATGGCGTCATCATAAGATAAGCCGTATTTTTCCGCGAACGGAACGAAAACCGACTGCGCGCAGTTGTGATGAGGAGTGACGACAGCTCTCAGTTTTTTCGCCCTATCCATGTATTCACTCATTTTATTTTACCCTCCATAGTATTCTACTCGTAATCTTCATAAAAAGACTCGTCTGTGCCTTCGATTTCATTCTTTACTTCGTCATAATTTTCAGTTATTGACAAAATAAAGAAGAAAATACCTGCAGCAAGTATAAAGACTCCTATGACGTATGAACTGATTTTTTTGATTGATTCGGGAGATATCAGAATAAATATTCCTCCGAAAATGCAAACCCCGCCGACGATAAGTTTTAAAGTCTTGTAAAGCTTTCTGTTCGTATGTATGCCTTTTTGAATGACTTTATAGGCGAAATAGAAGAACAATATCGCCGCGGCTATTGTAGCGAGAACAGAAAGCTTATTTGCGCTTGTGCACATGAACATCACAAACGCCATAATGATAAGATAAAGAATAATCTGTTTTTGCTTTACACCCTTGTTTTCCTCGCTCAGCGCCGATTTATAAAGCCTTGAAAGCGACCATATAAACGCCGCCGCCGAAATTACCGCTCCGATAATCGAATAGAATTTAACCGGGAAAACTATATATAAAATTCCCAGACAGAGAAAAATTACAGAAATTAAAAACTTGTCGCTCTTTACGATGTCGCCGATATTAATATTTTTTACTCTCTTTTTATAAGAATCAAATAAATTTTTGAAGGACTGTTTGAAGCCTCGCTTATCGGAGGTCATTGACAATACAACAGAAGAAAATCCGAACGGAGACGAGCCGGAAATATCCGAAAGATCTTTTTTCCCGTGGGAAGAAAGGCTTAAGAAAAGCTCGTTTGTAAAAATTGTTTTTTCCTCATCAGTTCCGCTGAGTTTTTCTGAAATGATATTGTTGATTATTTCTGATGTTTCGTCTCTTTTTCTGCCTCTGATGATTTTATCTTTAATAACCTGATATGTCATCGGGTCATGCTGCATAATATCTTTTGAAGACGAATGAATCATAATAAGATTTTCATCTTTTCTGAAAATTCTGCCGGTCACAGAATATTCGGGAACATAGACGTTTAAAATTTTTGAAACAGCAATAAATCCGTCTTTGTCATCAATTTCATCCGAAAGTCCCGCGCCGTCAAAACAATAGATTTTTTCTATTCTTTTTTTTGAAATTTCATCAAGTCTTTCCGCCGCATATACTGCCATATTTCCGCCTGAAGAATGACCGCAGACAAAGATGTTATCTTCATTTTCCTTTAAAGAATGCTGAAGATAAGACAGCGCTTCCTTGTGATCGGGCATTACGGTAAAAGAAGACGCAAATTCCCTTTTAAACGCCGAAATCGTCATTTCCGAACCGCGGAAAGAAACTACTCTTTTGCCTCCCGGCAGTAATGCAGTGTAGGCGTAAAAATGATTGCCGGCAAATTCATTTTCAACTTTTGAACAATCGATTATCTTGATTTCGCCGAATCTCTTTGAATGTCCCATATACCAAAGAAGGCTTAGAACATTTTCTTCAGGATGATACAGCATAGTTCCTTTTAACCTGGCATCTGTTTGAAGAGGAAGGAAAAACGTGTCCGTTATTTCACGTAATGTCTTATTTTCCTGAGCGCCGATATCGGGAGCGATACCCTGTAAATCAATGTAAGAAAGAATTGAAAAACACAGCACATCAGCCTCGGAAAAGTTTTCCGAGGTAAGTTCTATATCTCCCCGCCATTTTACATAGCTGCAAACATTACCCATAATTTAATCAGTACTATAAACAATCCAATAAAAAATGAAACATATAACCGAGAACATTATACTTCATAAATTATATATCAATAAAATGAATTTATCAAGAAAAAAATATGACCGGGAAACCCGGTCAAAAATTCACTGTGAATAATTAATAGTTTTCCGATCTTACTTCAAAGAAGCTCTGAGGATGGTTGCATGTCGGGCAAACTTCTGGAGCCTTAACTCCGACGACGATGTGGCCGCAGTTTCTGCATTCCCAAACCTTAACCTCGCTTTTTTCAAAGACCTGAGCTGTCTGAACGTTGTGAAGAAGAGCGCGGTAACGTTCCTCATGGCTCTTTTCAATAGCTGCTACGAGACGGAAACGGGCGGCAAGATCCTTAAATCCCTCTTCATCGGCTGTTTTTGCAAAGCCTTCGTACATCTCTGTCCACTCGTAATTTTCGCCTTCTGCTCCGGCGAGGAGATTTTCCTCTGTATCGCCAAGTAATCCAAGCTCTTTGAACCAAAGTTTTGCGTGTTCTTTCTCATTATCGGCTGTTTTAAGGAATAGCGCGGCTATCTGCTCATATCCCTGTTTTTTTGCAACCGATGCGAAATAAGTATACTTATTTCTCGCTTCGCTCTCTCCCGCGAATGCGGCGAGCAGATTTTTCTCCGTCTGTGTTCCTGAGTATTTGTTTGTCTTTCCCATGACTGAATGTTCCTTTCTTTAAGAATATATTTTTAAAATTAACCATTTGAAAATAATTAATTTAAATAAAACAGATTGAGTCATTATTTTAAACAATAATATCAAAAATGTCAATAGAATAAAATAATTTTTTCAAAAAAAATTATAAAATTTCAAATGATAAATTATTATTAACTGACATTTCATAAAAATGAGACGGTTTATCTAATCTTAACAATTTTTAAATAACTCTTATAATCTTCATCCCATTGTTTATATTTCACTTGCCCGCGGCGATCTTCCAAATTGTAGTTTCGCTTTAAATATTCGCCCATAAAAACCGTGCATTTTCTGGCGCCTCTGTTATTTAAATGATCCCCGCCGTCGCGCGAATCCGTTTCCCAGTTAAATCCGATTTTATTAAGTTCGATATTCATATCAATAAATGATACGCCTAATTTTCCGGCTAATTCGTTTACCGCATTATGCTTTTCATAATTCCACGAGCTTTGCGACGGAAGCTCCAAAAACAAGACGTCCACGTTATTGTCACGACAGGTTTTCACAAATGTTTCAATATACTTTTTAGTACTCATGGTAATAACAGCTTTTTTATCCGTTTTAATCATGTACTCCTTACCGCGGTACGGTTTGACGTCGTTGCTTAAAAACTGCCCTTTTGAAACGCAGTGCGCGGTATATTGCGGTTTTTTCAAAAGCTCATTTAGCTTTACGGTTTTCCAGCGGTTGTGATATTTGAATACAGAAAACGGAGCGCCAAAAGTAGCGTTAAAAAAACTGTAAGCGCTATCAAAAAAGTTAGATTTTGTAAAAAATTCGTCTGTCTCGAGTATTATAACCTGAGGCTTTTGATTTTTAAGTAAATTGGTCAGCATCTCATAAGCCTGCGCCACGGTCTGTCTGCCTTCTCCGCTCACATATGATGTATAGCCGTAGTTATTCCATAATTCCATCGGCGAAAAACCGCTGTAAGCGTCGGAATTGCCTATAACGGCGACCTCTATTGAATTTTTCGGTTCCGAATAAAATCCGTTCGCATTCGGATTTATTATTCCGCTTTGTTTTGTATTATCCTTTGGCGCAAGCATGTATGAAGATGACATAACAAGCGAAAGAATAAGCACTAAAAAGGCAAAAAAACGGATTAAATATTTCGTTTTTCTTTTCATAAAAATCACTTTTTAAAACTGACCGTAAATAAAATCTACCGTTTCATAGCCGACGCCGTAAGCGCCGAAAATTATTATCGAAAGAATCAGACACGCGTAAACAGCCCACCTGACAGGTAAAGCACGTTTAGCTAAGCTGTCACGTATGTTCAAGCCCTTTTCCTGCAAAACGCTGATAATCAGCATAATCGCGGCACCGATTATAATTATAATAAAATCCTGCTTATCCATTCCGCATGAAAGCGCGTCTTTTAAAAACGTACCGCCATGAAAACCGACAAATACTTTTTTTATCATATTGAACCATACTTTAATTGAATCAGCTCTGAAAAGAGTCATGCCGCAAACAACGAAAATCAGCGTTCTGATAATTTTAAGGGCGTTGACAGGTTTTGAGTTTCTGTCAATTCGTACAGCTTTGAAGAAACGAACAAACAGCGGTTCCATATACATGCCGATAATCATGATGACATAATAGTAAAGACCGTAAACTATATATTTCAAACCGGATCCGTGCCAAAACCCTATACCAAACCATGTAAAAAACATCGCAAACGAAGCCGGAATGAGCGAACTGAAATACTCGTTTGAAGTATGAGCTTTTGCGAATTTTGAAATCTTCATAAATGGTTTTGAAAGTGAAATAGGATAAAAAATATAATCCCTGAGCCATGAACCGAGGGTTATATGCCAGCGGCGCCAAAATTCAGCGACCGATTTTGAAAAAAACGGACGTCTGAAATTTTCAGAAAGAGGAACCCCGAAAAGCTGCGCGCTGCCTGTTACAATATCCATACATCCCGAGAAATCGGCATATATCTGCAAAGTGTAAAGTATACTGCCAAGCAATATTATACTTCCGCTGTATTTTTGATAATTGCCGAAAACTTCGTTTACAAAAATATTAATGCGGTCCGCTATAACGATTTTTTTAAAAAGTCCCCAAAAAATCAACTGAAGACCTTTTGTAACACGGATATAATCAAACTTGTGACCTTCGTAAAGCGGATCGGCCAGAAGATCGTATCTGCCTATAGGGCCTTCGACTATCTGAGGAAAGAAACTCAGAAACAGAGCCAATTTAAAAAAATTGTCGGTCGCGCGGTATTTTCCTCTGTAAACGTCTATAATATATCCGGCCGCCTGCAATGTATAATAAGATATGCCGAGCGGCAATAAAAAGTTAAACGTTTTAAAGTGCGGATTAAAACCGAAAATTCGGGCAAAAAATTCGACGGAAGATACAAAGAATCCGGAATATTTAAGCACAAGAAGAATGCCAAAGATAAATATCAGCGAGAGAGCCACTACAGCTTTTTTCTGCCATGTAATATTTTTTTTAAGCTTTTTGCGGTCTTCTTTTTCAAGTCCTTTTTTTGCAAGCGCGAAACCGGCGTTGATCTTATTTAAAAATATACCGGTAAAATACACGCTTACGGTCGCAAGCAGCAAAAATATTATGAGCCAACGGCTGTTAATAAGGTAAAAAACGACGCTTGCGCTTAAAAGCACAATCCACTTATATTTTTTGGGAATCGCTGTATATAACCCAAAAGCAGCGCCGAGAAAAATGAAATAATAATACGAGGTATAACTCATATCATTATTCTTCCTCCAGCCTTTTAACCATTGAATAAATGGACTGTACGCTTTTGAAATTTTCCGGGATAATGTCTATTGGCGTAATTTCGATATCAAATTCATCGTCAAGCTCTCCTACGAGCTGAACGATTTTAAGAGAATCGAGTATCTTATCGCCTATAAGGTCTGTTTCACTAACATAATCCACACCGGGTTTTATCTTTTCAAGTATTTTAACAATCTGTTCCATAAATTTTTCTCTCTTAAAAATTATTGCTTTATTATTGCATTAGAAATTTTTATATTCTGAAATCAGCCGATTTCGGTCGATTTTTCCGTTAGTATTAATCGGCATTGATTTAATGCGTATTACTCGCTGAGGAATCATATAATCAGGAAGGCGGTTTTTCAACACATTCATAACCTCATCAGTATTTTTCTGCTTTCCCTCATAAACAAGAATTATACTGTCGTCATTTTTATCGTAAACGGCAGCGGCGGAAAAAACTCCGTCTGCCGAGCTCGCAGCCGCTTCAATTTCTCCGAGTTCTATTCGATAGCCCATACGCTTTATCTGCATATCTTTGCGGGAAATATATAATAGTTCGCCTTTTTCATTTTGCTTTACTATATCGCCTGTTTTATAAACGATTTCCGGATAAGCTCTGTTTAACGGGTTCTGCACGAAAGACTGTGCAGTTTTTTCCTGATTATTGTAATACCCCATGCTTAAAAAAGAACCTCCGACGTAAAGCTCGCCCTTTTCGCCTGTTTTAGCCTCCGCCCCGTTTTCATCTAAAATAAACAGCTTGCAGTTATCGCAGGCATTTCCGATAGGAATGGTCTCACAGTCGGAAAATTTACGGTCAACTATGTAATAACAGCATATATCTGTAGTTTCGGTCGGTCCGAAAAGATTGGCAAAAAAAGCATCGGGCAATTTATTTTGCCAATAATTCAGCGTTTTTACCGACATAACTTCGCCTGCAAAAAGAACTTTTTTTAAAAACTCGGGTTTCAGATAATCAAGCACCTTAAGTTTTGCGACAATCGAAAGAGCCGAGGGAACCCAATAAACGGTATTAATCATGCGTTCGTTCAGATACTCTATCAGCTTAATCGGAAATGAGAACAATGTTTTAGGTATGATATTTAGAGTTGCTCCCTTGTAAATTGTGCTGAATACGTCCGATACCGACATGCTGAAATAAAAAGGCGTCTGACTTCCGAAAACAGTATTTTCATTTATTTCAAATGTTTTCGCATACCATTCAATGTATGAAAGCACACTGCGGTGATTTAAAACCGCGCCTTTGGGAATACCTGTTGAACCGGAAGTAAAAAGCACATACGCCGGATCAGTATCCACCATATCGTTTCTTATATTTTGAAGCGTTTCATCATTCGGTTCAAACGATGATGCCTCATTATACATGATTATTCTGCCGTTATAATCAAGATTTTCGACTAAACGAAGACAATCTTCCGAAGCTAATACCGCGGAAGGTTGTAACGTGTCAAATATAGTCTTGACACGCTCCGAAGGCATTTCGGAATCTATTACGGTATAAAAGCACCCTCCCATAAGCACGCCGAACATTGCGGACAGACATTCTACCGAACGCGATATTATTATTGCAACCGGAGATTTATAAACATCCGCCGCAGCTAAAGCACAGCCTATTTTCTTTGCTTTTTTTAAAAAGTCGGAATAAGTAATACTTTTTTCAGCATCTCTGAAAACATACTTTTCAGGATAACTATAGGCGCTTTTTTCAAGCATTTCAAGAATATTTTTCATTTACAGTTCTCTTACCGTGTCTAAATTACAAAATAGAAGCAATGTGAATAAAACATAAAAAGAATGATTTTAATTAATTTTACAAAACCATTATATTATATCCGCTTTTTATCTGTTTTTTTAAATATTAAATCTTAATGTTCAACTTCAATGACAATTTGTCTTCGCGTGGCAGCAATTCCGAAATAATTTTCTATTTTTTTGATGATTATTATTAATGATGGGAAATGAAAATAAATATTATTTTGAATCCGTATTTACTGTATTACTTATCTTAACACAGTAAAAATATATCATACATGAAAACTGTTGTCAAGATAATTACCGAATTTTTTAAAAACAGCATTTAAGTTAAAAAATATGCCGCCCGCGATCGGTAAAAAGCGTCTTATCTCATGAAACATTCAGAAAATATTTATAGTCAATCTTCGGTATTCTAACTTTACCACATTTTTGTAATGTTATCAACAGTATTATCTCCGGTTTAAAATGGTATTTCTGAAATTTAATTTTCCATATGTTTATAATATAGCGAATCATATTAAATCCGTCATTAACAGTTGTAAAAATGTTGTCGCAAAACAGCATTTACGTAATTAGACTTTTTTCTGAAATTTAATCATACACACAAACCTTAAAACAATTTACAAAAATCAACAATATGTTACAGAATTATTTCTCCCAAACATATTTGTCAATTTTTGAAAAATCTTACATTCAAAGAAAACCTCTTTTGATACAATTTGAGTATCAAAGGAGGCTTTTACTATTTCAGGTTCACTGTGAATTGAGTTATATTTTTTCTGCTTTCACATTCATACCCTCTTTTATTGCCCTATCAAAAATATCGTCAAAGTAACCTTCCCAAATGTGAACAGTTTCTTCTTTTTCGATACAAAGAACTATCTCACTTTCGTCCTCATATCCATCATAAAAAGTAAAATTATTTTTTAGGTTTCCAATGTCCATTATCCAACATCTCCATTGTATTCCTGTGAAAGATTAGCATTGACGACTACAAATTCTTTAATCGTTCAGTCTATAAATCCTCGATTGTAAAACTGCCATCATTGATTTCGTCTAATCGCTTTTTTATGCGTGAAATAAGCGCTATCATTGTACTTTTCTCTGCTTTTTCTTTCTCGTGATTAAACCAACAAGGCTCATTATGGGAATCGAATTCATAATAAGAATCAAACAATTGTTTTGCTGTTTGATTAAGTTCACTTAATATGGCATCCTGTTCGATTAGAGGATATTTCCATACGGAAATTCCATCAGAATACAGTACCCAAATCGGTCCGTGCAAGAATTCATTCATTAATCTTATTTTATACATTTATTTAACCTCCAGACTATTCCGCTTTTGCAAGTTCCAATATTTCGCTCGGTGTCGTAAGAACACCTATAGTATTGCTATCATCATCAACAAATTCAACTTCATAGCAGTTACCATCATATTCTAATACGATTGTCCCCTTTGTTCCTGCCGGAATACTTTTAAAATCCTCTTTAAGTCTCACAACATCTAATTCTTTCATCGATTATCCCTCCTTTTTATCCGGATAAACTGTTACTATTTTATAAGTTGTACTTTCATTGTCTTTTTGAATAACCACGACAACATTTGCACTGATTGCATTCCCATTTTTCCCTTGTAGTATAGTATTATAGGTATATTTAATGCCGTACTGCGTTTGCTCAGATTTGGTAGGTGTCTTTCCTATTATTGCAGATACAACATTTTTATGAAACAACCTTGAGTCTTCCTGTGAATATCCCAAAATTTCTTTCATAAATTTTGCTTTTGATGCACCGATGGGATGATTAGGATTTAGTAAATATCCTTCTGTTTTCTTTTTGCTGTATCTGACATCTCCCAATGAATTAACCGGAATTGAGTTTTTCTTTTTCGCACCCTCAGTGTTTCCGAACCCACCGTGAAATCCCGCTCCCATTAGGCACTCACCGCCTTTCGGCTTTTCATAAAGTCACTGTCAAATTGCAGTACTTCAATGCCTTTTTGTTTGTATGGAGTGAATATCTTATCCGGTGCTGCTCCGTAAACGACAAGGGTACTTGGCTCTAATCTGTCAACTACATACTCTAATCCGCTAATAAAGTAGCTACGGTCAGACAGCAGTTTAATACATCCGTGTGAACCGACGGCTATAGTCCCGTGCTTTTGAATACCTGCACAAGATAACTCATATGTACGTTCATCGCCAAATCGAATATTCGGGATAACCGGCACACCGTTTTCCTGCAACCAATGACCGATTGCACGGCTACGATAAATATTCCATTGCTGCATTACAAGTGGCATATCTCGATATACGCTAAAGTCCGGTGCGATTACACCTTTGAACCTCTTTATTATCGGTAAATATTTATTAGGATTATTCCAGATTCTTTCAAAAGCAGCGTCATCTTCATAATAATGTATCCAAGAATTAAAATCGCAACTTCTAATTGCTTTTGAAAACGATATGAGCCTATTGGGAATTTGACATTCCGGTTTTAAGCAGGGAATTTCATATTTGGTGTCATATATAGCATTTTTTACTAAAAATGCGTGAAAAACATCTTTACACCCACTACGGGTGGAATTTATTTTAGACTTAACAGTCTCCTTTCTGCCGATATGTCGGCAACAAAATTATTATTTTTGTTTAAATTGCCAATTGCAATTTGGGAAAGGATATGTTATTATGTCTATAGTTCAAAGGGATATAATAACATATCCTGATTTGCACCTTGTGATTGCGCCAACAATTACAGGGTGCTTTTTCTTTTATTAACTACAATCAATTTACATTACCTCCTTTTTTACAAATGTTCATATTGCACGTGAGCGGCATCACAAGAAACGCCGCAACGTTTTGCAATCTCATATTCGTTCATACCTTTTACAAGGTGAGCCGCAACCATCAGTTCTCCTGCAAAGCACTTTGCCTGCCATTCGGGATCTTGAAACACAGGAATTCGTTTTTCACTAAAATTTCGTGTTAGTTTAAAACCACAAACGCATATTGTAAAATAATGACCTATTTCGTGTGCGATGGTCATTCTGTCTCTGCCTTCGCCATTACAAGCGCCTTCATATACACTTTCCTTTATACGAATAAGACCGGTTTTGATATCTGTGTCAGTGTGAACATTTTCTGAAAATACATTGTCTTCGACGACTTCATAATTGAAATCGTCGAAAATTTCTGTCATAACATCGAGTAATTCAACTATCGGGAAATACAGTTCATCTTCAAGATGCAATAATTTTCTGAACTGGAGCGCAAGATTCCTTAGATCATCATGCGATTTTGGTTCAACCATATAATTGCTCAAACATTAATCCTCCTTGCGACGTTTCAATATTTTCAGAATTTTCTCACTCGTTTCATCATCGAGCGAGTCAAACTCTCTGGCAAACGATATTGCAAGAGTTTTGTTGTTATCACTTGCATTTTGCAAGTTGATTTCTATCATATCGTTGGTATCAATAATTGCTCTTTGTAATTCTTCTGCTTGTTCTGTGGAAAGTGAATATATGCTTTTTAATTTTTCAAACCAAATTTCAGGCATCTTCTTTTTACCGTTTTCCACAGCGGATAAAAACGCCGAAGACACACCTAGTTTTTCTGCCATATCTTTTAAGATTTCTTCGTGGTCAATGCGCACTTTTCTTAAAAACTTTCCTATACTTGTTAGCATAGCAATTCCTCCTTTTAACCTTTAAGGTTAATGCTATTATAACCCATGCGATTGATAATGTCAACCATAAAGGTTAATTTTTTTAGAAAATCGCACATTCGCAAAAGAAAACCTCTTTTGATACAATTTGAGTATCAAAGGAGGTTTTTACTATTTCAGGTTCACTGTGAGCCGCTAAACTTTTCAGCTTTCACAGTCACACCATATTTTATTGGTATTTGAATTAAAAATAAGATAAGGTTGAATATTTTTTTCATCATGAAAATTTTTCTTTACTAAGCGACAAATCTTCAGGATATTAAGTATGATAATTTTAACAGACGTCTCCGTTTTCTGAGAAAACTCCCTTGAATTGATGTGGGTTCCTGTTCTCGAAATTATTACCAAAGACCAGCTTTATAAAATTTGCCATATCAGCAAATCCACGGCGCTGTATTTGCTTAAAAGCGGCAAGATACCGTGCGAATACAACGGCAAGAAAACACGATTCTACAAAATCAAAAAAGACGATGTTATAAAATATTTTGAAAACCGAAACGTTTTTCCCGAATGTTGTTCCGCTCCTGCAGGATGATACAAGGGAAACTATACTGTGAAAATGGAAATTGAGGTTCCCGAACAGGTTCTTGAAAATATGAAGCTGTATTATGCGGTAAATGGATTTGAAAACTAATATATGAAAAGGACTTAAAAGAAAAGCTTAAAATAAAAAATGATATAAATTGAAAATAATTCCGTATTTGCTATTGACAAATTCCAAATATGGAATTATAATCTTTTTGAAGGTAATTAAAGGAGGTAGTCAAAATGAAATGGAACGAAAAGGTATTAAAGTTAATGAAGGAAAAGGGGTTGTCTCAAAAGCAATTGGCACAAGAATGCAAAATTGCCGAAAGTTCCGTATCTCGCTATCTTAAAGCGGATAAACGACCAAGACTTGATATAGTAGTCAATTTTGCAAAAATATTAGGCGTTCAACCGGAATATCTGTTGGATGATACTGATTTGAATGATAATGCCTTTACTCTTATTTCAACTGCTATTGCGAGAAAAGGCAAGGAGTTGACACCGGAAGAAAAAAATAAACTTATCGCTATGATTGCGGGAATGGAGACAGATGTATAGACAACCGATTGAATACGAAAGAATTGACAAATTGGCAATTGATATTTATGTTGACTATGAGTTAAATGAATTTCCAATTGATGCAAAGACGCTTTGCAAAAGAATGGGAATGAATTTAGTTCCATATTCTGCGTATGAAGGCGAAAACAGAAATGTTTTGTATAAGGAATCAACCGAGGGCTCCTTCAGTTATGGTGCAACGCAACTAAATCCGGTAAGTTTTTATAATGATGGCAATGATTCTGTTTACGGAAATATTCGTCAGACTATACTTCACGAAATAAAGCATTATGTTGATGAAGATGAAGATGATTCCGAAGATGATTTGGCAGAGCATTTTGCTCGCTATATGGCTTGTCCTACACCGTATTTGATTTGGAAAAACATCACAGATGTTAATGAAATAATTTCAACTTTCGGTGTAAGTGCAACCATAGCAGGTTTTGTTTCAAAAAGCGTTAAAAACAGAATTGATAAATACGGTTACAAGATATTTGATTACGAAAAGCCTCTTATCGAACTGTTTAAAAACAAATAAAAATATAAAGGTGGTGATGTGTTTGATTGTAGTTAATAAAAGAAAAGCACCGTAGAGATTATTGGGATAATCAATACAGTGCTAATTTCCGAATGTTGCCATTCGTATTGTGGTAAATACATATTAGCACACTTCGGAAAAAAACGCAACAAAAAATCGCAAAATGCGAAAATTTAGAAACAGAAAAAGTTATGCAAAATTAAAATAATTTCGGAGGTGTCATAATATGACAAGTAAAACTATGAGGGCAAATCCTCTTTTTATGCGTAACAATTTTGAACAAGTCGGTAAATGGGGTATTTCTCTTGTGAAAAGGCAAGAGTTGCCAAACGATGATATAGAGTTAGTGGCTTGTTCTGATACAAGAACAAAAGATAATGAAACAAACAAAAAGAAAGGTGTACACTTTTTCGTCGATGACTATCGATTTTCGGGAATTTATAACAATCCGGAGCGAACATTAAATCGTTACTCTCAATATAGATTTCTACTGACACCGGATTTTTCAACTTACGCCGATATGGATTTATGGCGACAGCTTGAAAGTGTTGCCAAAAATCGCTGGGTAGGAGCATATTGGCAAAGCAAAGATTTAACTGTAATACCAACTGTCAGTTGGAGTGATGCTCGCAGTTTTGAGTTTTGTTTTGACGGGATAGAACGAAACAGCATTGTCGCTGTCGGTATGATTGGGTGCAAACATTCTCGCTTAGGCTTTATGCGTGGCTACAACGAAATGTTGGAACACTTGCAACCTAAAAAGATTATTGTATTCGGTACTCCTTTTCCTGAAATGGAAGGCAGTATTATTTCAATTGACTATCTATCATCAAGAAAGGTGGTGCGCTGATATGGGTGGCAGAGGAACATTCGCAGCCGGAAATCCGGTTCCATACACATACGAAGCCGTTGGAAATATTGAAGGAGTTAAAGTTTTACAAGGCCTAAACGGAAAGCACGGACTCCCGGAAGAAGCACATTCAAGCAAAATGTATATCAAATTACATAGAGACGGAACATTAAATATGTTACGAATATACAATGATAACCATTATTTGGAAGCCGAAATTGCATATCACCCTGAGCCTTATTTAACAGGTAATCGCCATCCTGTATTGCACATTCACTACTATGATAAAAATTTTAACAGAAGCGATGCGATGTATGTTGACAGTTCAACATTTAAAAAGTATAAAAAATATCTTGTAGGGAGGAAATGGTATGATTAACGGAAAAGCAAGTGAATTTATTGACAAATTGTATTATGCAGACAACTATGTATTATTTCACGGAGAAAAATATTTTGCAAACGGATGTCAAAGCAGAAAAAGCACTGACGGTAAAATAATCTCTGTTCGTTTAGAGGTTTATAATCTTACATCTGACACAACTGTTTTTTCGGTAACAAAGCCATCGTCGATTGAATGCGTTAGGAGTTTTGAAGAAGCTGCAATTTGGGATGGAAAAAAATTTTGGGAAGCTGAATGTCAAATGCAATGGGTTGATGACTGATTGATAAAAAGGAGTTTCATTTACGATGAGAAAAAACGAATTTAATTCTCTTGAAGATTTTACATCGCAATATACCGGAGTTTGGGCACCATCGGAAGGGCATTGGTTTGGATTGGATTTTTCTTACAACGGTATTGAATACAGGTTTAACACCGGTTCAATGTACGAAGAAAAGAAAACCTCTTTTGATACAATCTGAGTATCAAAGGAGGTTTTTACTATTTCAGGTTCACTGTGAGCCGCTAAACTTTTCAGCTTTCACAGTCACACCATATTTTATTGGTATTTGAATTAAAATAAGATAAGGTTGAATATTTTTTTCATCATGAAAATTTTTCTTTACTAAGCGACAAATCTTCAGGATATTAAGTATGATAATTTTAACAGACGTCTCCGTTTTCTGAGAAAACTCCCTTGAATTGATGTGGGTTCCTGTTCTCGAAATTATTACCAAAGACCAGCTTTATAAAATTTGCCATATCAGCAAATCCACGGCGCTGTATTTGCTTAAAAGCGGCAAGATACCGTGCGAATACAACGGCAAGAAAACACGATTCTACAAAATCAAAAAAGACGATGTTATAAAATATTTTGAAAACCGAAACGTTTTTCCCGAATGTTGTTCCGCTCCTGCAGGATGATACAAGGGAAACTATACTGTGAAAATGGAAATTGAGGTTCCCGAACAGGTTCTTGAAAATATGAAGCTGTATTATGCGGTAAATGGATTTGAAAACTAATATATGAAAAGGACTTAAAAGAAAAGCTTAAAATAAAAAATGATATAAATTGAAAATAATTCCGTATTTGCTATTGACAAATTCCAAATATGGAATTATAATCTTTTTGAAGGTAATTAAAGGAGGTAGTCAAAATGAAATGGAACGAAAAGGTATTAAAGTTAATGAAGGAAAAGGGGTTGTCTCAAAAGCAATTGGCACAAGAATGCAAAATTGCCGAAAGTTCCGTATCTCGCTATCTTAAAGCGGATAAACGACCAAGACTTGATATAGTAGTCAATTTTGCAAAAATATTAGGCGTTCAACCGGAATATCTGTTGGATGATACTGATTTGAATGATAATGCCTTTACTCTTATTTCAACTGCTATTGCGAGAAAAGGCAAGGAGTTGACACCGGAAGAAAAAAATAAACTTATCGCTATGATTGCGGGAATGGAGACAGATGTATAGACAACCGATTGAATACGAAAGAATTGACAAATTGGCAATTGATATTTATGTTGACTATGAGTTAAATGAATTTCCAATTGATGCAAAGACGCTTTGCAAAAGAATGGGAATGAATTTAGTTCCATATTCTGCGTATGAAGGCGAAAACAGAAATGTTTTGTATAAGGAATCAACCGAGGGCTCCTTCAGTTATGGTGCAACGCAACTAAATCCGGTAAGTTTTTATAATGATGGCAATGATTCTGTTTACGGAAATATTCGTCAGACTATACTTCACGAAATAAAGCATTATGTTGATGAAGATGAAGATGATTCCGAAGATGATTTGGCAGAGCATTTTGCTCGCTATATGGCTTGTCCTACACCGTATTTGATTTGGAAAAACATCACAGATGTTAATGAAATAATTTCAACTTTCGGTGTAAGTGCAACCATAGCAGGTTTTGTTTCAAAAAGCGTTAAAAACAGAATTGATAAATACGGTTACAAGATATTTGATTACGAAAAGCCTCTTATCGAACTGTTTAAAAACAAATAAAAATATAAAGGTGGTGATGTGTTTGATTGTAGTTAATAAAAGAAAAGCACCGTAGAGATTATTGGGATAATCAATACAGTGCTAATTTCCGAATGTTGCCATTCGTATTGTGGTAAATACATATTAGCACACTTCGGAAAAAAACGCAACAAAAAATCGCAAAATGCGAAAATTTAGAAACAGAAAAAGTTATGCAAAATTAAAATAATTTCGGAGGTGTCATAATATGACAAGTAAAACTATGAGGGCAAATCCTCTTTTTATGCGTAACAATTTTGAACAAGTCGGTAAATGGGGTATTTCTCTTGTGAAAAGGCAAGAGTTGCCAAACGATGATATAGAGTTAGTGGCTTGTTCTGATACAAGAACAAAAGATAATGAAACAAACAAAAAGAAAGGTGTACACTTTTTCGTCGATGACTATCGATTTTCGGGAATTTATAACAATCCGGAGCGAACATTAAATCGTTACTCTCAATATAGATTTCTACTGACACCGGATTTTTCAACTTACGCCGATATGGATTTATGGCGACAGCTTGAAAGTGTTGCCAAAAATCGCTGGGTAGGAGCATATTGGCAAAGCAAAGATTTAACTGTAATACCAACTGTCAGTTGGAGTGATGCTCGCAGTTTTGAGTTTTGTTTTGACGGGATAGAACGAAACAGCATTGTCGCTGTCGGTATGATTGGGTGCAAACATTCTCGCTTAGGCTTTATGCGTGGCTACAACGAAATGTTGGAACACTTGCAACCTAAAAAGATTATTGTATTCGGTACTCCTTTTCCTGAAATGGAAGGCAGTATTATTTCAATTGACTATCTATCATCAAGAAAGGTGGTGCGCTGATATGGGTGGCAGAGGAACATTCGCAGCCGGAAATCCGGTTCCATACACATACGAAGCCGTTGGAAATATTGAAGGAGTTAAAGTTTTACAAGGCCTAAACGGAAAGCACGGACTCCCGGAAGAAGCACATTCAAGCAGTGCTTACATAAAGTTAAAACCTGATGGAACTTTTCATGAAATGAGGATTTATGATTCAAATCACTATCTTATTAAAGAAATCGCTTATCATCCTGAACCGAATTTGAATGGCGGAAACAGGTCTGAAAATATTTTGCATATACACGAATATAAGCAAAACAACTTTAAAGACAGAACTCCACGACTGATGACATCCGAGGAAATTAAAAAATACAGGAAATATTTGAGAGGAGTTGATATTGATGATAAACGGTAACGCAAAAGAATTTATTGCAGGGCTATATTATGGGGATGAGCGATTTTTTACCTATAAAGGCAAGAAATATTTTATTCAAGGCTATTATGAGAACAATAAGCCTCTTCTTGAAATTTATACTATCGTACCATTAGGTGATGGTTTTAAATGGCGTGTTTTTTCCGACGATGAAAATTATCCTGTTGAAAAATTTGAAAACGCAAAAATTTTTGACAATAAATCTTTTTGGGAAATTGAAAGCGAGATTGAGTGGGTTGATGACTGATTGCTGAAAGGGAGTTCAATTTACGATGAGAAAAAACGAATTTAATTCTCTTGAAGATTTTACATCGCAATATACCGGAGTTTGGGCACCATCGGAAGGGCATTGGTTTGGATTGGATTTTTCATACAACGGTATTGAATACAGATTTAACACCGGCTCAATGTACGAAGAAAAGAAAACCTCTTTTGATACAATCTGAGTATCAAAGGAGGTTTTTGCTATTTCAGGTTCACTGTGAGCCGCTAAACTTTTCAGCTTTCACAGTCACACCATATTTTATTGGTATTTGAATTAAAAATAAGATAAGGTTGAATATTTTTTTCATCATGAAAATTTTTCTTTACTAAGCGACAAATCTTCAGGATATTAAGTATGATAATTTTAACAGACGTCTCCGTTTTCTGAGAAAACTGCCTTGAATTGATGGCAGTTTTGTTAAGCCGGACAGGCATTTACCGTCAAGAGCGGCTATTAACATTATACTCAAGATAACATAAACACTCGCTAAAATCTATGACGCCTTGATAACTTCGTCAAAATTACTTCGACAAAGAAAAAGGGCAACTGATTTTTTCTTGAAACGGATATATTGAAATCCTAAATAAGAAGGTTTGATTTATTCTGTTTTTCGGTGCAGACTTCAAAGAAAAAGTCTGTAAACAAGCTTGTTTACAAGATATCGGGGTCCCCGAAAAGTCAGCAGACTTTTTGGGGAGAGGAGGAGCAGCGGCGTGAGTGCGGGATGATTTTTTGCATAAAAAATCGTCACAAGCGATACATAGCTTGTGACGACGATGGCGGAGAGTTAGGGATTCGAACCCTAGATCCCTTTCGGGATACAGCATTTCGAGTGCTGCACCTTCGACCTCTCGGACAACTCTCCAAACGATTGTTATTTTATCAAATCATATCAAAGTTGTCAAGTGCGATATATAATAAAATATTAAAATACAGCTCTTTATTTTTCTCTGTTAATAAAAAAACAGAAAAAATGAAAAATCAAAAAATCATTGACGCAAAATATCAAAGGTGATAAAATATAGTGTATTTAAAATTTATTATCGGGAGAGATAAAGTATGTCAGGCCATTCCAAATGGAACAACATAAAAAGAAAAAAGGAAAAGACAGATAACGCCAGAGCAAAAGTATTTACTAAAATCGGAAAGGAAATTGCCGTTGCTGTTAAAGAAGGCGGCGCTGATCCTAACGGAAACTCAAAATTAAAAGACGTTATTGCAAAAGCGAAAGCGGCTAACGTTCCTAATGACAATATCGAAAGAATAATCAAAAAAGCCGCAGGTGAAGGTTCCAACACTCATTACGAGGAAATTGTTTATGAGGGATACGGTCCAAACGGAATTGCCGTAATAGTTGAAACATTGACCGACAACAAAAACAGAACAGCCGGCGACATCCGCCATTACTTTGACAAATACGGCGGAAATATGGGTCAGAGCGGAAGTGTGTCATATCTTTTCACTCATACCGGAAATATCGTAATCGAAAAAGAAGGCGTTGACGAGGATAAGCTTATGGAAGACGCCCTCGAAGCCGGAGCAGACGACGTCATTACAGATTCTGACGACGTATATCAGGTTAGAACAGGCATTCACGACGTTGGAAACGTTGCGGAAGCGTTGACAAAAGCAGGCTACAACCTTATAAGCGCCGAGGCCGAATACATTCCGTCGACTTACGTCAGACTTGACGACGAAAAGGATATTGAAAAAATGGGCAAGATGCTTGACTTGTTTGAAGAAAACGACGACGTTCAGGACGTATGGCACAACTGGGAAAATGAGGATGACTACGAGGGCTGATTTTCCCGCCTCAATAAAATAGAATAGGCATAGAATAGGCAGTTTAATCTGTCTGCTTCAAATTTAAAAATTCGTTTTAGAAATTTTTTATCGGAGGATTTGTAATGAAATATACAATGACTATCGCCGGACTTCAAAGAGATTTGCCTTTATGCAAAATAAATGACGACCTTTACATCGGCGCGTTTGTAATTTTCGGCGACTGCGAGCTTACTATCGCGTGCGCGAAAGAGCTTCTTAAAAGGGCTCCCGATTATGACTACCTTCTTACCGCTGAAGCCAAAGGTATTCCTCTTGAGTACGAGATGGCAAGACAGCACGGCGACAAAAAATATTTTCTTGCAAGAAAAAAGCCTAAGCTTTATATGAGCGGAGTTCTCGAAGTCGTAGATAAATCCATTACGACGAGAGGAGAACAGAAATTATATCTTGCCAAAGCCGACGCCGAAATTATGAAGGGAAAGAAAATACTTATCGTTGATGACGTTGTATCAACAGGCGGCTCTATTCACGCACTTGAGACTCTTGTTAAGGAAACAGGCGCCGAAATATGCGGAGAGATGTGCATTCTCGCCGAAGGCGATGCGCAAAACAGAAAAGACCTAATCTACCTTGAAAAGCTTCCCCTTTTCAATGCCGACGGAACAATTAAAGAATAAATTAAGTTCAGCTGAAAAATCAATTCCCTGCTATTTTAAAGCAGGGAATTTTTTTTGACTAAAACTTAGCCGATTTAATATATATATTCTGGTTTCGATTTATTATTATACATTTTAATGCGCGGTGAAAATAATTGAATTTTTCTTATTATTTTTCCGGTTTTCCTTCTTTCGTTTAATTTTTTTAAGTTTATAAATTTCAGAAATCAAAGTCAAAAGTATAATAATAGATATCATATGTTTCAGAATTTATATGAAAATTAATATTCATTGAAAATTCTATTGTACCTTAAAAATAAAATATATTTTCAATTTTACATATTAGAAAATAAATTTTTGTTTATTGAGCCAGTTTTCCGGTATTTTAAGATTTTTCGATTTATATTGCGGCTGAATATCTGCAAATTGTTAATATATTTTGTCATTACATTTAACAAAATGTAAAATATTTTTTTACACTTGTATTTCATTTTTAATAATGTTATGATATAAATAAATTAATATGAATGAAACGGAGATTGACAGAATATGAAACAGTTGCTTGACATACTTTCATGGCTCATAAGCCTTTTAGGTGTTATTTTTGACGCTCTTAATTTCGACAAGGGAAGCAAAGCGGTTGAGGACGTCACAGGAGCTATTAAAAGATTGTAATTTTTTAAAGTTCAAAAGAAAAACAGCTGTCTTTTTAAAACAGCTGTCTTTTTTTTGTATTAAGAAAAAATGAATTTTTAATTTCTTCGGTCTCTTTCACCGGGCTTATCTTTTTTATCGGAATTTAAAGATTTGATTTTTTGCTTTGACCTGACAGAACGGACAAAAACAGCAGAAATAATGAGCAAAAATAAAACTACAACGCCCGCGATAAAATAAGATGACGTTACGATTGTTTTGATTCCGTATCCTATCGAGAGAAAAACGTTCGCCTTTATATCGTCAGATGCGACAAGATCGATTTGCGCTATATCCTCATCGGCAAATTTTACAGTTGCCGTTCCTATTTTATCTCCTTTATGAATAGGCGCTTTTAAATCATCGTCAATTTTTGCGTCATAAGTAAGACTCGATTCATCAACTGTTTTAAGAAGAAGCGCCATAACCTGTTTTGCAGGAACCGCGGCGACATAATCTGTCTCAGACGAAAGCTTGACTTTTGCCTCGGCTATATATTGATTCGGGTCAGCAACAACTCTCAATTCAATGTTGTCGAAAACCCAATCAAACATATTTTCTCCGAGAGTAAGACTGGCGCCCGAATATCCGGTATCGTCAGGTTCGCAGCCGAGAATTACAGTGTAATACGTGTAGCCGTTTTTTGTGGCAGTTATACAAGCGCAGGATTTAGCCGCCTCGGAATATCCGTTTTTTATTCCGGACGCATACCTGTAATAATAGTTAGTGGAATCGGTATCTACCATTCTGAAATCATTTGTAATCTGCCTGTCGTCCACGTCAATTCCCGGAGAAACGAGCGAATATTCATATGTAGAAGATATTTTGCTGAGGAGAGAATCAGACATAAATTCTTCGCTTATTTTTATCAAATCCGATGCGGATGATACATCATTATCGGAAATTCCGGTAGGGTCTGTAAATTGCGTTTGACTGCAGCCGAGTTCAGACGCTTTTGCGTTCATATCAGATACAAACTGTTCTGTAGAACCTGACGCGGCATTCGCGAGAACTATAGCCGCATCATTTGCGGAATTCAAAAGAGTCAAATACATCAAATCAATAATATAAATATTATCTCCGGCATTCAGTCCGAAAGTATACGCGTTTGTATTCGCGAGTTCGTCAATTTCATTTTGCGTCACTGTGACCGACTTATTATAATCTTTAATTTTTTCGGCAGCGACAATCATAGTCATTATTTTTGTAAGCGACGTGCAAGGGAGCTGTTCGTTTTCATTTTTCGCGAATATAGTCTGACTGTAATCGGCATTTACAGTCATATATGCTTTGGCGTCGGCATTATCAAGTTTTGAGTTGTAATATTCCGCACCCATTGCCGGCGACAAAAATAGGCAGAACAGCAAAGCTGCGATCATTGAAACAATTATGATTTTTTTCATAGACTTTATTGACAGATTAAGGTATAATTGATTTAGAACGAAATTATTTTGGAGAAGAAAAATGATATATGTAACAGGCGACACTCATTCTGATTTTGAAAGGCTTTCGTCTCGCAGGCTGAAATTTATGAAAGCCGGCGACGTTCTTCTAATTTGCGGAGATTTCGGATTTGTTTGGGACGGCAGCAAAAAAGAAAGAAAAATACTGACCGACTTGGGGAAAAGACCTTACAATATTTGTTTTATTGACGGCGCGCACGACAATATGAACCTTATCTCCAAATATCCGGAGTCGACTTGGCACGGCGGAAAAGTAAATAAAATAAGCGGCAATCTTCTATACCTTCGAAGAGGAGAAATATTTGAAATAGAAAGAAATAAGTTATTGGCGTTCGGAGGCGGCGAGTTGTCGGATAACGAAAAAAAATTTTTGAATACAGAAAAAGATATGCATACAATGCCGACAAAAAACGAGTTGGAAGATATAATAGTTCATTTAAACAATACCGGCTACGACGTCGATATAGTGATAACGCATGAACCGCCTGCGAAAATAAAACAGTTCCTATTGCTCAACAACAACGAACCGTTTACAAGCTCGGCTTTGGGAGTGTATTTTGACGAGCTTTCAAGGGACTGCCATTTTAAAAAATGGTATTTCGGCAGTATGCACATAGACAAATCAATTTCAATGAGCGAAAAAGCCGTTTTTACAAAAATATACAATGCGAAAACAGGTATTGAAATTTAAATCTGTTTTACAAAAAGTTCCTTATAAACGTCAACTGCGTTTTTCTCGTTAAAAAGCCCGGGCGTCTTGGAAAAGCTTGAAATTTTTCCCGCCCAGCGGTATTTCTCTTTCTCAATGTCATCTTCAGACATTGAGATTTTGTTATTTACAAGAGAATAGATAATATTTTCAAAGTCATCGAAATCGGTATCTATCATTTTAAAGAAGTTTTCATATTTCTCCGGTACATACGCTTTCACGAACTTTACAAAATAAGGCTCAAATACAGCGCACGCAAATCCATGAGGGACATGATATTTTTCTGTCAGAAGATAGCCGAGAGTATGAGGCGCGCAAGTACCGGTTATGTTTATTGCAAGACCGCCGAAAACAGATGCTTCATATAAATATTCCCTCTCCTTTTCATCAGGCATAGTGTTCATATCGAGGAATGATTTGAGATAACGCCAATTTAATTTTATTGCTTTTTCCGCATAAAGAGAAGAAATTTCATTTGATGAATTTGAAAAATAAGACTCCACAGCATGACAAAAAGCATCAAGAGCAGTAGAAACCGTAAAAGACGCCGGCATTGTCTCGGTATATTGATAATCACAAAATGAAACCTTTGGGTAACAAAGCGGTGAATGAACACTCTTTTTTCTGCCGGAAGATGAATCTGTAAGAACAGCAACTCCTGTAACTTCACTTCCTGTTCCCGCGGTAGTTCCGACTAAAATAAGGTTGAGCGATTTCGTATATTCATATTTGTAAATATCAAACTCATTAAGCTCGGGATTCGCGCCATAAATCGCAACCGCTTTTGCCGCGTCCAACGGCGAACCTCCTCCGATTCCGATAATTAAATCCGCCCCTATTTCAAATGCTGACTTTCCCGCTTCAAAACAATTCCTTGTCTGAGGATTTTGAGTTATCTTATCATAAATTTCATACGTAACGTTTGATTTTTCAAGGGATTTGACAACATCATAAAAAGCGTTGCTTTTTTTTGCGGATGAACCGCCTGTGACTATCAGCGCTTTTTTACCGTACTCGGAAAATATTTCGGCATTTTCTTCAACGCAGTTTTTTCCGCTTATCACCCTTACAGGCATATAACAATCAAAATTCATTTTTACCTCTGAAGAAGTTTATATCAAATTAATTTCAAATAAGGCTGACTTTTACATCAGCCTTATTATCGAATCTTTTTAAAATTTTCAACCGATAAATCTTGCCTTAACAACGCCGTCTGTTTTAGAAACTTTGTCAAGGTCTGATTCATTTGCGGAATCGATGATTATATATCCGAAATCATTTCTCTGAGCTGCCGCAGCGTCTGAGATATTAATTCCCAAATCACCGATAACATTGAGAACAGATTCGGCGTCTCCCTCGACGATAGCGGTAATTCTGCTTCCGCTGCGGGCTTTTGAAATTTTCGGAAGGTTTACGGAATTTACGATATTTCCGTTGTCAATATAATCGGAAATCTGATTTACAGCCATTACAGCGCAGTTTTCCTCTGATTCCGGAGTCGAAGCGCCGAGATGAGGAAGAACGGTTATACCGTCTACGCCTATCATTTCGCCCGTACCGAAATCGGTTACATAAGCCGCAGCTTTTCCGGATTTGACGGCTGAAATAATGTCGGAGGTATTTACAAGTCCCCCTCTCGCGAAATTAAGTATTCTGACTCCGTCCTTCGCCAAAGCGAGGGTCTTCGCGCAAACCGTATTCTTAGTAGAATCGTTTAAAGGAGAGTGAATTGTTATATAATCGGATTTTTTAAATACATCATCAAGATTATCTGCGATTTCAGCCGAATCAACAAGACTGTTCTTCGATTTTTCAGAAAGATAAGGATCGTATCCGACTATATTCATTCCGAGTGAAGCGGCGGCGTTTGCGACAAGAACTCCGATCGCGCCGAGACCGATAACTCCCAAAGTTTTGCCCTTGATTTCGGGACCGACAAACCGGGACTTTCCTTTTTCGACTTTTTTTGAAAAATCATCCTCGTCTTTTATCGTTTCAGCCCATTTAATACCGGCAGCGATTTTTCTTGAGGCGAGAAGGAGGCCGCAGATTGTAAGTTCCTTGACAGCGTTCGCATTTGCGCCGGGAGTATTAAATACGCATATGCCGTTTACCGTGCATTTTTCGACAGGAATATTGTTGTATCCTGCTCCCGCTCTCGCTATTGCAAGGACAGAAGAAGGAATTTCCATATCGAGCATTGACGCCGATCTGACGATTACGGCATCGGGATTTTTTTCAGAATCGGAATATGAATATTTTGCACTGTCAAAATGAGAAAGACCGACGGGTGAAATCTTATTTAATGTTAATACCTTGTACATTTATCTACCTCAAATCAGCCGTTTTCTTTCTCAAACTTTTCCATGAAATCAACAAGCGCCTGTACGCCCTCATAAGGCATAGCGTTGTAAATCGACGCTCTCATACCGCCTACTGTTCTGTGTCCTTTAAGGTTAACAAGACCGGCGGCTTTAGCCTCCGCAACGAATTTAGCGTTGAGTTCGTCTGAACCCGTTACAAACGGAACATTCATCAAAGAACGATCCTCCGGAACTACAGTGCCTTTAAAAAGCTTCGAATTGTCAAGATAATCATATAAGAGTTTAGCTTTCTTTTCGTTTCTCTGCTTCATCGCCTCAAGTCCGCCGAGACCTTTAATCCATCTGAGGACAAGCATGGTGATATAAATCTGCCAGCACGGAGGCGTGTTGAATAATGAATCTTTATCCGCCTGCGTTTTGTAATTAAGAAGCGTCGGTGTGATATCCATCGCGTGGCCAATCATGTCATCACGGATTATCACTACCGTAAGTCCAGCGGGCGCAACGTTTTTCTGGGCTCCGCCCCAGATAACCGCGAATTTAGAAACATCTACCGGTTCAGAAAGGAAACAAGACGATACATCCGAAACAAGAGGAATATCTCCCGTATCGGGGATATAGTTGAACTTTGTTCCGTAGATTGTATTGTTCATGGTGTAGTAGACGTAATCTGCCTCGGGATCGAAATCCTCTCTTTTAACTTTGGGAATGTATGTGAAAGTCTTATCTTCGGAAGAAGCCACAACTCTCGCCTTTCCGTATCTGCAAGCTTCCTGATAAGCTTTCTTTGCCCACTGACCAGTGACGATATAATCCGCTTTTCCGTTTTTCGTCATAAGGTTGAGCGGAACAGACGAGAACTGAGTCCAGCCTCCGCCCTGAAGAAAAAGAACCTTGTAATTATCGGGAATATTCATTACTTCCCTGAATAATCTCTCGGTCTCTTTTATAATATCGTCAAATTCTTTTGAACGATGAGACATCTCCATAACAGACTGACCTGTGCCGTTGTAATCAAGAAGCTCCGTCTGAGCCTGTTTCAATACCTCCAAGGGAAGCATTGAGGGTCCTGCCGAAAAGTTGTAAACTCTTGCCATATTATTTTCCTCCAATTAAAGCCGCGGAATGAATAAAAAACTTAAAATGCAATCCGCGAACAGTTTTACTGTTTTTACTTCTTATAAATTATATCATCATGATATTAGAATATCAAGCAAAACGAAAATTAAAAAAATTTAAAAGAAATTTAATTTAATTATTCTTCCGCCCAATTCATGGAGCGTTTAACCGCTTTTTTCCATCCCGCGTAGAGGGAATCTCTTTCCTCCTTGGGAATTTGCGGAACAAATTCTTTAGATACTTCTCTTAGACCTTCAATCTCTGTTCTTGACGACCAAAATCCTACAGCGAGACCTGCGAGATATGCCGCACCGAGAGCCGTTGTTTCTACTACTTTGGGTCTGTTTACGGTTGTTTCAATCATGTTGGCCTGTATCTGCATCATGATATCGCTGACAGAAGCACCGCCGTCAACTCTCAGTTCTTCGAGTTCAATTCCAGAATCCGCTTTCATGGCCTCAAGAAGATCTGTCATCTGATAAACTATGCTCTCCAATACGGCTCTTGCAAAATGCTTGTTGTTGGCTCCCCTTGTGATTCCGACTATAGTGCCCCGCGCGTACATATCCCAATATGGGGCGCCGAGACCGGTGAAAGCCGGAACAATATATACGCCGTTTGAATCGGGTACGGATTCCGCGAGTCTGTCACACTCCGGAGCAGACGAAATGAGATGAAGCTCGTCTCTGAGCCACTGTATTACAGAACCCGCGTTAAAAGCGGAACCTTCTATACAGTATTCGACTCTTCCGTCGAGTCCCCACGCAAGACCGGTCAGAAGATTGTTGTGGGATATGACTCTCTTTCCTCCGGTATTCATCACAAGAAAACATCCCGTGCCATACGTATTTTTAGCCTGTCCCGGTCTGAAACACGCCTGACCGAATAAAGCTGCCTGCTGATCGCCTATAGCGGATGCAATCGGAATACCCGAAAGAGATTCAAGTCCAGGTATTCCGTCGGCGACAGTTCCGTAAATTTCACTGGACTGAACGACTTTGGGAAGAATTGACATAGGTATGCCCAATTTATCACATATATGTTTATCCCAGTGAAGTTCATCCACGTCAAAAAGCATTGTCCTCCATGCGTTTGAGTAATCGGTTACATGAACCTGCCCTCCGGTAAGATTCCATATAAGCCACGTCTCGATTGTGCCGAACAGAAGATTGCCTTCGTCGGCAAGTTTTCTCGCTTTTTCCGAATGATCAAGTATCCATTTTATTTTGGTCGCGGAAAAATAAGCGTCCACAATGAGACCTGTATGATTCCTGATATAATCGGAAAGTTCCTTGTCTTTTTTTATATTTTCCGCAATTTCGGATGTTCGTCTGCACTGCCAAACTATGGCGTTATATACAGGCTTTCCGTCTCTTTTATCCCAGAGAATAGTAGTTTCCCTCTGGTTTGTGATTCCAATCGCGGCGATTTCCTTTGCTTCGATTTTTCCGTCAATCAAAGTATCGACTATCGCCCTGTACTCACTCTTCAAAATTTCCTCCGGGTCATGTTCAACCCATCCGGCTTCCGGATAAATCTGCGGAAATTCGTACTGTGATTTCGAAACTATTTGTCCTTTTTTATCAAAAATGATAGCTCTCGAACTCGTAGTTCCCTGGTCAAGGGAAAGAACATATTTTGATGTATTTGTCATTATCATGCCTCCGTAGAGAAATTGTAAAATATATTTAATTTTTAATATAAGAACATTTTACTTAAATTTCAATTTAAAGTCAACATATACAGGATAAGTTTTGTTAAAAAATCATAATAAAAATTTTAATAATTCAGATGGAGCATAATTTCCGCAATATATTATTAATGTTGTTATTGTATTTTTTTTGTCAGTATGATAAAATATATAAAATTTAATTCAATTTAAATGGGAGACGTTATATGCGTACAATAGAAAACCTGAACTTCGACTGGCTGTACTCGGAAAAATTTTCAGATGAAATGTTCAGAAAATCTTACAAAGAGGAAGGCTTTGAAAAAGTAGACATTCCTCATACTAACAAGGAGCTGCCTCTTAATTATTTCGACGAAAAGATTTATCAATTCGTATCTTGCTACAGAAAGCATTTCAGACTTCCGAAAGAAGCATATGAAGAAGGCAAAAAAGTATTTCTTCATTTTGAAGGAGCCGCGAATTATGCGGTAGTTTACGTAAACGGCAAACCTGCAGGCGAACACAAAGGCGGATATACTCCTTTCGTATTTGATATTACAAATCTTATCTGCAAAGACGAAAATGTAATAGCTGTTGAGCTTGACTCCACCGAAAGACCCGAGATACCTCCTTTCGGATATATGGTAGATTACCTTGTATACGGCGGAATATACCGCGAAGTATGGCTTGAAATTACGGACGAAATTTATATTAAAGACGTGTTTGTCAGAACACCGTCCGTAATCAACGAAAAAAAGGAAATGCTCATCGACGTTGAATTTTCCGACGGAGTCAGAGGAAATATCAATTTTGAACTCAAAGATATGAGCGGAAAAGTCATCGCATCAAAAGAAACAAAATGCTCCGGAAAGAAAATCAGATTTGACTGGTGGGTATCAGGCGTAAAAAATTGGGATACAGATAACCCGAACCTCTATTACCTTACCGTAAAATTCGGGAAAGATGAAAAGACCGCAAGATTCGGTTTCAGAACGTGCGAATTCAGAAAAGACGGTTTTTATCTGAATAACAAGCATATAAAACTTATGGGACTCAACCGTCATCAAAGCTACCCTTACGTCGGAAACGCAATGCCGAAATCAGCCCAGACTGCCGACGCGGAATTATTAAAATACAGACTCGGCTGCAATATTGTAAGGACGTCTCATTATCCCGATTCAATTCATTTTATTGACAGGTGCGATGAGATAGGTCTTCTTGTCTTTACGGAAATTCCGTCATGGCAGTTTCTCGGAAAAGGCGAATGGAGAAAACTGTTTATCGAAAATATCAAGTCAATGATACTCAGAGACAGAAACCATCCGTCAATAATACTTTGGGGCGTCAGAGTAAACGAAGGACAGGACTGCGACACGTTTTATATTCAAGCGAATGCGGTAGCTCATCTTCTTGACGATTCGCGTCAGACCGGCGGAGTCAGAAATTTCCCGAGATCTCATCTGTTTGAAGATGTATACACATATAATGATTTCTCTCATTCGGGCGGTTTAATCAAACTTCTTCCACCTTACATAGTAGCTAAAAACGCTCCGTATCTCGTGACCGAGAACAACGGTCACATGTACCCGACAAAATCGTTTGACACGGAGAGGGTAAGAACCGAGCACGCTTTAAGACACGCGAGAGTCCAGGACAAATCTTTCGGAACAAGGAGAATATCCGGGGCAATCGGATGGGATATGGCCGATTACAACACTCATAAAGATTTCGGTTCCGGAGACAGAATTTGCTATCACGGCGTCACAGACATGTTCAGAGTCCCGAAAATGGCAGGTGCTGTTTTTGCGTCTCAGCAGGAAAAAAATCCCGTATTGGAGACATCGTCTTCTATGGACATCGGAGATCATCCCGGCGGAATGTTAGGACTTACTTATATATTTACAAACTGCGATTATGTAAAGATTTACAAAAACGGAGAGTACAAATCGACAGTTACTCCGGAGAGAAACAGCCCGTTTAAAAACCTTCCGCATCCTCCAATTACACCTCTCGACTTTATCGGCGACGCCCTTGAAAGAAAAGAACATATAGATCCGAAGGCGGCGAAATACCTCAAAAAGGCTTTAATAGCAGGGTCGAGATACGGCTATTTAATGCCGCCTCAGCATTACCTTGAACTCGCATACGCTTTCGTCAAAGGTCGTTTTTCTGTAAAAGATATTGTCGGCATAGTCGAAAAATACATCGGCGGTTGGGGAGAAGAGCAGGTTTCTTATAGATTTGAGGGATACATCGGCAACACTCTCGTAAAAACAGTTACAAGGACGGCTGTAAACAAAGTATCGTTTACGGCAGTTCCTGATTCAGACAAGCTTTGCGAAGACGAAACTTACGACGTTACAAGAATAGAACTCGTTGCAAGAGACCAAAACGGAAACAAACTCCCCTATATTGATGAAACTCTTCATGTTTCGGTTGACGGTCCCGTAAAAGTCATAGGACCCGACACATTCTCACTTATCGGCGGAGACAGAGCTTTCTGGGTAAGAACCACTGGAAAATCCGGAAACGCAAAAATTACTGTAACTTCCGAAAACATAGGAGAACAGGTCGTAAATTTGACAGTAGAAAAAAAATAAATCAAGAAAATTATCCGGATCGACAGACCCGGATAATTTTGTGTTTATTTTTCAAAATATAATTTTTTTTATTTCTGAAAAGATTTTTTCATTTACGTTTTCGATAGTATCGTCGGCACAGACTGTTACAATATTTTCGTTTTTCAAATTGCCGAAGACATCATAAAACCTTTGTCTGATCTTAGTAAGATATTCCAAATTTTCGTATATTTCAATTTGAGACGCATCTCTCGCCGCGTTTATTCTATTCATAGATATTTCAGGTTTGAGATCCAAAAAAATACACAGATCGGGTTTTCTAATATCCGAACATTCGAGGTTGATTTTTTCGAGCCAGTCCACTCCGACGTCGACGCCCTGATATGCAAAAGTTGAATAATAATATCTGTCGGAAATCACATCAACGCCTTCATCTATGAGCTTTTCGATACCGTCCTCTTTGTTTTTGTTATGGTCTATTCTGTCAAGCGTAAAGAGAAGAGCAAGCTGGCTTTTTTCGCACTTTCTTTTTCCGGACAGCGCTTCTCTGCACATTTTTCCGAATTCGTGACAAGTCGGTTCCGACTGCACTTTGACTTTCCTGCCGAGAGCGGAAAGCTTATCACAAATTATTTTTGAATGAGTAGTTTTGCCCGTCCCGTCAAGTCCCTCTATTACTATAAACTTACCTTTATTCATTTTTCGCACCGGTCAACTCAAATAATCTGTTTGAAAAATTCACCCAATCAGACATCGTAAATTTTTCGGCTCTTATATTCACCGGAATATTCAATGATTCCATCGCTTCCGTTATTTTGCTCTTTTCAATTCCCGCGGCGGAATTAATACCATTGACCGCAGTTTTTCTTCTCTGGGTAAATGCGGCTCTTATCAACTTGAAAAAGAAATCCGTATTTTCTATTTCATATTGCGGTTTTTCTCTTATCTTTAATTCGATAACCTCGCTGTCAACTTTAGGCTGCGGGTAGAAACAGCTTCTGCTGACGTCAAAAAGCTCGTTCGCGTCGGAATAATAATCCACCGCGCACGTAACAGCGCCGGCATCCCGAGAACCTACATCGGCGCAGAGTCTTACTCCCGCTTCTTTCTGTACCATAAAAGTCATTGCCGTAAAGCCCGGATTTTCTTCAAGAAGCTTCATTATGACAGGAGACGTTATATTATACGGAAGGTTTGAACATACTATAAGATTTTCACAGCCCATCAATTCGTTTTTTACAAGTTTTTCAAGGTCCGTTTTCATTACATCGGTATTGACTACGCTCACATTTCCGTAATCAGACAATGTATCATGCAGTACGGGAATAAGCGACGCGTCAACTTCTACTGAAAGAACCTTTTTGGCTTTCTTTGCTATCTCGCATGTAAGAACGCCTATACCGGGACCTATTTCAAGTACGCCGGTATTTTTGTCTATCGAAGAGCGTCGTACGATTTCGGGGCAGACAGAATTGTCGACAATAAAATTCTGCCCGAGAGATTTTTTAAAATTGAAATTATGCTTTCTTAACAGCCTGTTTATTTCGTTAATATCGCAGAGATTGTATTTCATCCTTTATTTAAGTTCTTCCTCGCCTTTTTCAGCATCCTTACATCTGTTCCTTCAAATTCCAAAAGCTTATAATCGCAGTAAAGCCTTGACGCGACACGCTGAGAATATCTTTCCTCAATTTCTCCGCTTTCAAGATTGGTGCTGATTATCGTAGGCAAACCGCGAAGAAGTCTTTCATTGATAATATCGTAAAGAGCGGCGGCGGAAAATTTTGAAGTAAATTCAGAGCCGAGATCATCAATAATCAGAAGGTCGCACGATTCCGCCATATCTTCCGTCTCACCGTAATTTGAGTCTTGCGACCTGCCGAATTTTTCAGCTTCGATTTTTGAAAACAATTTATGGGCAGACCCGTAAACCACATTATATCCTTTTTTCGCAACCTCGCCGGCTATGGCAAGAGAAAGATGTGTTTTTCCCAATCCAGTCCCTCCGGAAAAAAGAAGAGAGATGTTTTCGGTTGTAAAAGTATTCGCGTATGTTTTGCAGAAATTAAAAATCATCTGCATTTTTTTATAAGTTTTTAAATTATCTTCATAATACGAAAGATCAAAATCATCAAATGAGGTGATTTTAAGAGACGACTTTTCACACAATTCCTCAAAAGACAGCTTCTTCATTTCGTTTAAAAGGCACGGACATATTTTTCCGTCCGAAAATCCGGTATCATTGCATTTTTTGCAGAAATAATCCGGCTCAAGATAATTTTCGGGATATCCGTGTTCTTTAAGCAGCAACTTGATTTTCTTTTGTGCCGAAAGATTTTGATTTCTTAGTTCTTCGATATATTCTTTGGCGCCGTCTCCGAAATTTATTATTTTGAGAACGTCCATTGCGGACCTTTGCATCTTCTGTTCTTCGGCAGCAAATTCCGGACAGACCGAGGCAAATTCATCTCTGTGCTTTTCGGCTTTATCCTCGGCCTCTTCCCTTCTAATTTTTAATCTGTCCTGTGCTTTCAGAAAAACTTCATTACTGTATGACATAACTCAGCTCCGTTTTGTATCGTTGGGATCAATATCTTCCGATATATGTTTAATAAAATCAATGTCGTAAGTCGGTTTTCGTCCGTTTTTCTCAGATGACAACGAGCCGCCTGTTTTCTTCTTTTTCGCCGTTTTAGCGGACTCATTTTTCTCGCGGTAGTCATTTTCGCTTTTTTCGACGTCTTCGGTCGATTTAAATCCCGACGAAAACCAGGATTTCAATATTCCGTTCATATATTTGAAATCGATTTTTCCTTTTGCTTCTGCCGTTTTTTCATATGCGAGCAGAATCATATCAATATTGAAACCGTAATCATTCATCCAAACGCTGATATATCTTGACTGCGCCGACGTAGGTCTCGGCGTTTCAATTCCGGTAGCGCGCCTGAATTCAGACCATACGCGGTCGGCGGATTCCATTTTTTCTATTTCCTGAGAGGCCAGCTCAAAAGTATTTATGCCTTTTTCCGCCCATTTTCTGCCTGTCCTCACAATGAAATCCATTGAACCCTGTTTGCCTATCGTCGCCGAATAACTGCAAAGCGTCAATATAACTTCCTTGGGAAGATTATAGTAAGTCATCAGCATTAACAGATTTGCCTGAGCGTCGTATCCCAGCATTCTGCCGAGAGTAATCTGAGCCTGTTCAAAAAGATACCTGACTTCCTCATTATTTTCCGCCATCAAAGCGACTTCTGAAATAGTCGGCTTCACCGACACGGGAGCCTTAACAGACGTTTCGGATTTATCCACGGTTTCGTCTGATAAATTTTTCTCGCCTGTCTTTTCTTTTAAATTGAATTTTACTGTATCTTCTGATTTTGAATAATTTATTTCTTCCGGTTTATTTTCCGTCTTTATTTCTTCGGTTTTATTTTCGTTTACTTCCTCAATAATACCGGCATTTATCCAATACTGCATACAGTCGGGTATATCTTCCTTAGATACGCCTGTATCGGCGGAAATTTTGTCAATATCAAAAGGTTCCGCGGCATGTCTGAACATCCACAGAATTGTTTTTAGATGACTTTTTGAGGCGACTCTCAAATGCTTGTCTACGACGTCCGCCGGAAGAGCAAACATCGAGACATAGACATCAGGCGAAATTTTATAACTCATATTTATTCATATTCTGCCTGTAGAACCGAATCCGCCGGATGCCCTGCCAGTATCGTTCAGACTGTCAGATTCAAGAAAAGTGGCATTTTCAACAGGCATAATAACGAGCTGAGCTATTCTCTCCCCAGGTTCGATTGTATACGGTTCCTTGTAATTATTGACAAGGCAGACTTTTATCTCTCCTCTGTAATCGGAATCGACGACTCCAACGCAGTTCGCAGGGCTTATTCCGTGCTTGCACGCAAGTCCGCTTCTTGCGAAAATAAAACCCGCAAAATTTTTCGGCAATTCGATGGCGATGCCGGTCGGAATAAAAACGCTTTCATTTGTGTTAAGCGTAACAGGTTCGTCGAGCAGCGCATACAAATCTGATCCGGCCGCCTGTTCCGAACCTTTTGTCGGCACTACTGCCCTGTCATTAAGTTTTTTTACTTTGACTATCATGATATTTTTCTTACCGTATTATTTTTTGCCGGATTTTGCAAGCTCTCTTTTCAATTTATCCCTCTCGCCTTTGGCTTTCGCGCTGTCCTCGAGAGACAACCTCAGCTGTTCTTTCAATTTCTTGTTTTCTTCCTCAAGTCCCTGAACTTTGTCCACAGCCTTCATTGCGCACAAAACCGCCGCTTGAACGGATGAAATGAATCTGCCGTTCTGAATTATGTCTGTAACTTCTTTGTCTACCGAATCGGCGATAGCTTTTATTCTCTGAGGTTCCTCGTCTGTTTTCAAAACTATCTGTTGACCGGCGACCGTAATTTTAACCGTATTATTTAACTGCATATCTTTTTCTTCCCGAGATTTACAAAAATTACCTTTTTAATTATATGACAAAATCTTGTTTTTATCAACACAAAATGGAAAAAATAAATTTTATAAAAAGTTTTATATATTGCGAATTGCGTCTAAATTTTCCGATTTATAAATTTAAGGCTCTTTCAACGCCATTATTTTAAAATCATAATCGATTAGTGCCGTATTAATATCATTTGGCACTTGTTTTATAAAAACGATTGTGATAAAATTTATTAGTATTTGTATGAGATAATAATTAAAAATAATTATTTATTTTATATTAGTTTGAGTTTTGGAGAGAATTAAAAATGAAGCATTATAATGTAGTAATCATCGGAGCTGGTCCCGCGGGAATTTTCACGGCTCTTGAGCTTTACAGAAAAAAAGACGAAAACTACAAAGTTCTTATAATAGACGAGGGAAAAAATATAAATTCAAGAAAATGTCCCGCAAGAGCCAACGGAATATGCGTTAGATGCAATCCGTGCAACATCATGTCAGGATGGGCAGGCGCAGGGGCTTTTTCGGACGGCAAGCTTTCACTGTCCGAGGAAGTCGGCGGAAATCTTACAGATTATCTACCGTTAAACGACGTGAGGTCTCTTATAAATTATGCAGATTCAATCTACCTTGATTTCGGCGCTCCCAAAGAAGTGTTCGGTCTTCACGACAGAAAAGCCGATGAGATAGCATATGAATGTTCAAAACATAATATTAAATTAATCAAGTGTCCCGTAAGGCATATGGGAACAGAAAATTCGTATGTTATATTAAAAGCTATGTACGATTACCTTGAAACACTTCCGGGTTTTGAATTCAGAAGCTGTACTCACGGCGACCCGGTAGTCGATGAGAACAAAAATGTTGTAGGCGCAAAACTCAGAAATCAGAACGGCGAGACAGAAGAGGTTTCGGCTGATTTCGTCGTTGCCGCCCCCGGCAGAGGCGGCGCTTCATGGCTTTCGGGAATAGCAAAGCAGAACGACATCGAAGTTACAAACAACGCGGTTGATATCGGCGTAAGAGTAGAATGTCCCAACAGCGTTATGGACAATCTGACTCAGCATCTTTATGAAGCGAAAATGGTTTACTACTCCGATACGTTTGAAAATAAAGTCAGAACATTCTGCATGAACCCGGGCGGAATAGTTTCCGAGGAACATTACAACGCAGGATTCAACAACACATTCAAAAATTCAATTGCTGTTGTAAACGGACACAGTTACGCGGATCCCAAACTTCACACCGAAAATACAAACTTCGCGCTTCTTGTCTCGACTAAATTCACAAAACCGTTTGACCAGCCTATCGAATACGGCCGTTATATTGCTCAGCTCGGCAACATGCTGACAGGCGGCGGCGTTATAGTTCAGAGATTAGGTGACCTTCTTTTGGGCAGAAGGACAGATGATTCAAGACTCAGAAAATCCACGACAAGACCGACTCTCACAACGGCTGTTCCCGGCGACCTTTCTTTCGTTCTTCCGCACAGACATCTTACGAGCATAATCGAGTCGCTGAAAGCGTTCGACAACGTAGCGCCGGGTCTTTACTCGAAAAATACTCTTCTTTACGGTGTGGAAGTTAAATTCTATTCGTCGCAGATAAATGTAAACAACAAATTTGAGACGGCAGTCAGCAATTTCTACGCTATCGGAGACGGCGCCGGAATCACGAGAGGTCTAATGCAGGCTTCGGTCACAGGCGTGGTAGTTGCAAGAGATATTGCCGACAAGATTAAATAATATCAGGCAGGATAAAAAATTGCGCGAAGAAATATATATCACTTCGGAAGATGCGGAAAATATGGCTTTTAAAGCTGTTGAAATGTTAAAAGAAAAACATTTGACATGTTCGACGGCTGAAAGCTGCACCGGCGGTCTTGTGGCTAAGCTTATTACAGATGTCCCGGGATCGAGCGAGGTTTTTCATTGCGGAATTGTTTCTTATTCAAACGACATAAAAGAAAAAATTCTCGGTGTAAAAAATGAAACGCTTGCCGAATTCGGAGCAGTAAGCGAGAACACGGCTTATGAAATGGCTGAAGGCGTTTCTGAAATATCAGGAGCCGATATTTCCGTATCTGTTACCGGAATGGCGGGTCCTACATCAGACGAGCCCGGAAAACCGGTTGGACTTATCTTCTTCGGAGTCCGTACAGATAAAAAGACAAAAACATATAGACATCAAACCTTCTATGAAGACAGCGTGAGAAATTCAAACAGAATTTTCGCATCATATACGGCATTGCAATACATTTTTAAAGAGGCAGAAAACTTCTGAGAGGTGATAAACATTGTCAGAGGATAATAAAAACAACATAAACAACAGAACGCAAAACCCCAAAAATGTACCCATATCGGGCGGGGCTGATTTATTTACAAAATATTACAGAGAGGCTAAAAAAGAGCATCTTCCCGTAAGTGAGGAGACTGCACGAAAAGTTACAGGCAGAGAGACCGTATATTCATCCGATGAACGCAGAACATACAAACCCGCCGGACGCGACTCGAGAAACGAATACAGAAGCTCATATAATACCTCATCCGAAGGAATCAAAGTATCCGGAAATTCATACGCAAACTTAAACAGACCGAATTATACGACAAACAGATCAACTGTTTATTCCGACAGCGCAAGACACGGCAGCGAAAACTCTGCTGACAAAGATTTTGAGTCTTCATCTTTTGAAAAACAGATGAATGAAAACAGGGAAAAAAGAGCCCTGCGGGAAAAAGCAGACGCATCGTCCGAATCCGCAAGAACTGATTTACATTCGGCGAATGACGTTTTAAACACTCCAAAAAACGAAAGCGACATCAATAAACAGGAGTCATCAATTAAGGAAAAGGCGAAAGCCGAGTCGGTCGAATCTGATTCCGGACATTCGTTTTTCCGTTCTTTTATCCCGTGGAAAGGAGACACGGGAAAAGAAAAATTCAGAAAAATAATCATGGACGTATCCGCCGTTCTGATAATTTGCTGCTTTGTGTATTTCATATCGGATTATGTAACACATCACAATCAGCAGACTCAGCAAAATGAGATAGCAAATCAGACAACAGAGGCAGATAAAGGCGACGACCTCGCGGCTCAATGGGCGGCGATAAAAGCGAAATACCCCAATGTGAACTTCCCCGACGGCATGAATATTAGATTCGCGGAGCTCTACGCCAAGAATCAGGACCTTGTCGGCTGGCTGACAATCGACGGAACAAACATAGACACGCCGATAGTACAGCATACCGAGGACTACGACAACAACGCCGGGCAGGATTATTATCTCAGACGTGATATTTACGGTAAATACAACAAATACGGAAACGCATACCTCGATATGCACAATTCCGGAAAAGTCTTAGACAAAAACAATACCATTTACGGTCACAATATGTCGGACGGTCTCATGTTCGGTCAGTTGACAAAATATTATAAGTTAGACGGATACAAGGAGTCTCCGATAATCAAATACAGCACGCTTTTCCACGATTACAAATTCAGAATATGCAGCGTCATGATTACAAACGGATATTCCGAAGCGGACAACGGCTATCTGTTCTATTACCCGACTTGTTATTTCCCCAACGACAAGGCTTTTACAACGTTTGAAGACGCTTTAGCCGAAAGGTCTCTTTATGACACAGGCGCAGGAATGAACAAAGACGACAAGCTGATTATGCTTTCAACATGCTCTTATGAGATTACCGAACCCTACGGCAGACTTGTAGTGGTCGGAAGACTTTTAAGAGACGGAGAAAGTGATAAAATAGACACATCAGTAGCAAAAGAAAATACGAACGTAAGATATCCGCAGATGTGGTATGACCTTCACGGAAAGACAAATCCGTACGCGAACGCATATAAATGGAAAATATCCGATTATGAATAATTTCTTAAAAATAAAATTTTCAGAAATCAAATAAAATTTATCATTTAAATTTAATTGCGGACGCGCAAAAAAGAGAAGATTTTAGGAGTTTAGCATGAAAATAGATATGCTGATTTACGGTGACGAAAGCGCCGATTACAGTAAAAGAGCGACAATAGTAAGAAACGCTTTTACCTCGATTTCAAACACCGAAGTAAAATATCCGAACGTATACAGCCGTCTTTCTCTCGGATTGAAAGAGATAGAATCGGTCGTAAAAAATTCCGATATGATAGTGATTTTTGCCGATGACAACATATTTCTCAGAGCAAAAGAAGCTATATGCCGCTCGTTCAGCTTTCAGATGACTCATTCGGACGCCGTTTTGAATAATATAAAAGCTTCGTCATTGACAACGCTTTCAAGAGACGACATTGAAAAACACACGGCCTTTCCGAAAAACTCCACTGTATTCCCTCTTTATGACGGTCTTTATTCCGGATTTGCCATTCATTCGGCGAAACAGTGCATAATGCTGCTGCCTTTTTCGGATGAAAGGCTCTTCCCCACTATGAAGAAATATGTATTTCCTTATATTCAAAGGGTCTATTCCATTCATCCAGGCAACTTTTACAATCATGTCATAGCCTATTCGGCATCTGTTCTTTCAAACGCGCTGAAAAAGACGAAATCAACTATTTCAATCGCCAACACTCCGTTTTGCAGATACATAGCTCACTCGGGAAAAAAAGTTGACGATTGGAATAGTTATGTAAATTACGCGCCTTACGACAAAAAACACGCCGACAGAAATACATCAGAGCTTTCCGCGAATCAGGCGAGGGATAATTACAATTACGATTACGGAATTTCTGTCATTGAATCTCCGAAAAAATCGGAAGGCGTTTTCTCTTATCTCATAACAATCACAAACGGAAAAAAAGCGACGCTCAGAAATATCTCTTCTCTTCCGGACGAGTCAAGGGATGATTTCATCGACTATGTTATATCCGAACTGTTTCTTATGACGGCGGAATATATAACAGACCCGCGAAACAAGATAAGAAAATCATCCGGAAAAAAGAAACCAAAAAATCAGAAAATGATCACCGGTCCGATGATAATTCTTTTCATTTTGCTGTTCATAATCGCTTTCATAGCAACATACATTATTACAAAACAGATTGATAATCCCAATTATTTCTCCACCTTGATAAAGTATATCACCGGAAATATGCAGAAAGCTTCGGTTCTTCCCGGGCTTATGAGATAAAATTTTCATTTGCAAATTGAAATTCAATTTAAATGCCGGGTTATCGCGCCGTAATTTATTATTAAAAATTTTACTTGTTTTACTTGACATATTATTTTTCCTGTCTGTTATAATGTATTTTATTTCCTCACCGTACAAGGCGACAGGCGATATGAATTCAAGCGGCGATATAACCAAAAACGACGTATACTATATTTTGATGAGAGCTTCCGGTTTAGATAAAATTCAATCGGATGAAACTCTTAAAATTGCCGATCTCGACGGCGACGGCAGAGTGACTATGAATGACGCTTATCTCGCGTCTAAAAAAATAGACGTTGAGAAAGGAGTAGTCAGGGATTTAGGCGCAAATACCGTCACCAGGATTAAAATTAACGAAAACGAGATTTCAACTTCAAAAGCTCCGATATCTTCTTCCGATTCCGATTCAAGCAAATCAATTTTGATTTCACAGAACGCTTCATTAAATCAGGTTGACGAGCAGAGAGTATATATTTATCCTGATTTAGACGATATATTGAAGCTTCGGGATCAGTTTATTATTGTTTCTTTCGGCTATGGACATGGTCTCGGAATGAGCCAGTACGGGGCGGAAGGATACGCGTCGCTCGGTTATAATTACATACAGATCCTTCAGCATTATTACACGGGAGTTGCCGTTATGCAGGAAACTCCTCCTCAATCGGTAAAAATAGGCTCTCAGACTTCTCCCGCATATCAGGCTGTCGCAAGGATAGTTCAAAGCGAAATAGCCGGTATATGCAAATACGGCAAAGACATTGAGGCGTTAAAAGCGCAGGCCGTCGCCGCATATACAAATTTAAAAAGAGACAATTACAGAGTTTCGGGAACCACATATTCATCAAGTTACGATTCATGCCGCAGCGATGTGAAACAGGCTGTAAATGAAGTAATCGGACAGTACATGACTTATAACGGCGAAACAATATACGCTTATTACACATCGTGTACAGCCGGCGTAACCGGGTCGTATAAAAACGTGTGGGGATACGGCACCGAAGACATTCCTTATCTTCAAAGCGTTACATCTTATACTGATATTAATACATACAGATTTGTCAGGGCTACGTCTTATTCACCGGAGGCGCTTAAAAGATATCTTATCTCTTACGACCCTACAATAGAACTTTCAGACTCACCTTCCGAATGGATTTCCATACTTAGCCACGATGACGCGGTAAATAACAATATAGGTTATGTAATAAGCATGAAAATAGGGTCAAGAGTAATAAACGGCAATGCAGGCTGGAAATTCAGGGAAAGCGTCATGGATTACGACGTAAGCTCTCCGTGTTTCTGCATAATTTACAATGGACAATATCTCTAAATTAATATAAATAAAAAAGGACGGATACAAAATGGCTGTATTAATCACCGGAGGAGCCGGATATATCGGTTCACACACCTGTATCGAATTATTAAACGCGGGTTATGACATTGTTGTTGTGGATAACTACTGCAACAGTTCTGAAGAACCTTTGAGAAGGGTTATGAAAATTACCGGAAAAAAGTTCCCTTTCTACAAAGCCGATATCAGAGACAAAGAAGCTCTTGACAAAATTTTCAAGGAAAACAAAATCGACGCAGTGATTCATTTCGCTGCTTTAAAAGCAGTCGGCGAGTCTTGTGAAAAGCCGATAATGTATTATGACAACAACTTGATAGGAACATTAAGGCTTATCGAATGTATGAGAGACAACAACGTTAAGAAAATAGTATTCTCATCCTCCGCGACTGTTTACGGCGATGAAAACGAAGTTCCGTTTGTAGAGACAATGAAAGTCGGAACTGCTACAAATCCTTACGGCACGACAAAAATTCAGATTGAAAGAATATTACAGGACGTATCTGCGTCCGACAGTGAATGGCACGTAGTTTTACTAAGATATTTCAATCCTATCGGCGCGCATGAGTCAGGTCTTATCGGCGAAGCTCCCGACGTTCCGAACAACCTTATGCCCTACATTACACAAGTCGCAATCGGCAAAAGAGACAAGCTCAAGATTTTCGGCGATGATTACGATACTCCCGACGGAACAGGCGTAAGAGATTATATACATGTTGTAGATCTCGCTAAAGGTCATGTATGTGCAGTTAAATACGCTCTTGAACACAGCGGAGTAGAAATATTCAACCTCGGCACCGGCAGAGGTACAAGCGTTCTTGAACTCGTGCATGCTTTTATAGAGGCTACCGGCGTAAATATTCCGTATGAAATAGTAGGCAGAAGAGCCGGAGACATAGCGGAATGTTACGCGAACGCCGACAAGGCTAAGAGAATTCTCGGCTGGACAGCCGAAAAAACCGTAAAAGATATGTGCGCTGACTCATGGAGATGGCAGAAAAATAATCCCAACGGTTTCGGAAAATAAAAAAATCATTATTATAATAATAAAGAAAAGTTATTCATATTTTCATTTCCGAACAATAAATATATAATTTTGATATATATTTATTTAGCTTAATTTCGACGGTTATATTTACTGTAGTAAATGAAAAAGAATAAACGAAGGAGATGAGACAAAAATGAAAATTGCCGTTATGGGTTTCGGAACGGTAGGTTCCGGCGTCGTAGAGGTTTTGACAAAAAACAATGATGTTATCGTAAAGTCAAGCCTCGGACAAGCCATGGATCTCGGTTATATACTGGACATCAGAGATTTCCCCGGCAGCCCCTATGAAAAATATTTTACTAAAAATTTTAACGACATTATTTCAGACCCCGAGGTCAAAATTGTCGTAGAAACTATGGGCGGCGTTACGTTCGCCTATGATTATGTCAAACAGGCTCTCCTTTCAGGCAGAAGCGTAGTCACGTCCAATAAGCAGCTTGTAGCCGAAAAAGGTTATGAGCTTCTTCAGATAGCAGATAAAAAGAACGTCAATTTTATGTTTGAGGCAAGCGTAGGCGGCGGTATTCCGATTATTGCTCCATTGACCGAATGTCTTACAGCGAACAGAATTGAAGAGGTCGCCGGAATATTGAACGGAACGACAAATTATATTTTGACTCAGATGATTGACAACGGCGTCGATTTTTCTCAGGCTTTAAAAGAAGCGCAGGACCTCGGATATGCGGAAAAAGACCCAACAAGCGATATAGAAGGATATGACGCCTGCAGAAAAATTTGTATTCTCGCTTCGCTCTGCTACGGCAAGCACATTTATCCCGAAGACGTAAGCACAGAAGGAATTAAAGACGTAACTTTAAACGATGTGGCTTACGCTAAAAAATGCGGCTGCCAGATAAAATTAATAGGTTCTTCAAAACCTGTCGAGGGTGGTCACATAACCGCAAGCGTCGCTCCCGCATTTATAAAGGATTCGTCTATTTTAGCTGACGTTCACGATGTATTTAATGCCATTATGGTCAGAGGGGATGCACTCGGCGACGTCGTATTCTACGGAAGAGGAGCCGGAAAAATGCCTACCGCAAGCGCAGTAGTCGCCGACGTAATCGACTGTGCGAAACATTTATTGAGAAAGCGCGCGTTCGGCTGGGGCGCTCCGGAAAAGGGATTTGTTGTATCAGACGATTATCTTACTTCTAGGATGTATTTCAGAGCCGAAACAAATGATTATTCACTATCTGAAAAAGAGATAAAAGATAAATTCCCTGAAGCTGAAATATTATCCGACGGGTCATTAAATGAAATAGCTTTTATGACAGACGCCGGAAATATTGGCGAACTCAAGAACAAAGCTGAGAGCGTTGAAAATATGAATATCAAAATGACAATGAGGTTAATGAACCTGGCTTAATGTTTGATAAGCTTCATAACGTTAATAAATTGTGTTTTTTCACTGTGTAAAACCGCATTGAAAAAATAATGAAAGGTAAAAATATATGAGCTTAATAGTGCAGAAATTCGGCGGCAGCAGTGTCGCAAACGCAGACAGAGTGAGAAATGTCGCATCTATTGTCACGGACACTTACAAAGCAGGCAATGATGTAGTTGTTGTAGTGTCCGCACAAGGAGATACTACGGATGACCTAATCGCAAAAGCGAAAGAGCTGAATGATAAAGCATCCAAAAGAGAAATGGATATGCTTATGTCTGCCGGCGAACAAATATCAATAGCCCTTTTGGCCATGACTATTGAAAAAATGGGCTTTCCCGTTGTATCAATGTTGGGCTGGCAGGCCGGATTTATTACCAACTCCGTTTACTCTTCCGCGAGAATTAAAACGATGAAGACCGACAGAGTATCATCGGCTCTTGACAAACATCAGATAGTTGTTGTCGCCGGTTTCCAGGGAATAAATAAATACGACGATATTACGACGCTGGGAAGAGGCGGTTCGGATACGAGCGCCGTCGCTTTAGCCGCCGCTTTGCATGCTGACAGATGCCAGATATTTACAGACGTCGAAGGCGTCTATACAGCGGATCCGAGAAAAGTCAACGGAGCTTTAAAACTCAAGGAAATCACTTATGATGAAATGCTTGAGCTTGCGACTCTTGGCGCCCAGGTTCTGAATAACAGATCCGTCGAAATGGCAAAAAAATACAATGTAGAATTAGAGGTTCTCTCAAGTATGAAGAGAGTTCCCGGCACTATAGTCAAGGAGAAAGTCAAAATGGAAGAAATGTTAATAAGAGGAGTCACAAAAGACACAAACTGCGCGAGAATTTCATTAGTCGGTATTGATGATGTACCCGGCGTCGCGTTTAAGCTTTTCAATCAGCTTGCGAAAAAGAATATAAATGTAGATATTATCCTTCAGTCAATCGGCAGAGAAGGTTCAAAGGATATTACATTTACAGTATCTAAAGACAACGCAGATGAAGCTGTGGAGCTTATAAAGCAAATGCCGTATTTCTCAAACTGTGAAATTTCATGCAATACGGACGTGGCAAAAGTTTCTGTCGTAGGCGCGGGAATGGAATCACATCCCGGCGCAGCTGCTCTTATGTTTGAAGCTCTTTACGATGCGGGTATTAATATAAAGATGATTTCGACCTCCGAAATAAAGATTTCTGTCCTCATAGCTTTAGAAGATGCCGACAAAGCCATAAAGGCTGTTCACGACAGATTCTTCAATACAAAAAACCTTTAATTATTTTTAAAATAAAAACTGCCGGGATTAAACCCGGCTGTTATTATTCAAATAATATTTTTAATTTATATCCGAATCAATTCCCATTCCCGACGCGAATGTAAACAAATCAGTTTCTTCAAATCCCGAGACAGTGAGCTGATCTGACGGAATTGTTGTAGAAAATGAATTAACATTTATTATGAGACTATCAGAACCGTCGGACGGTTTGACAACAATCCTTTTAATATTATTGTCAATCAAATAAAACAAAATGTGATCGCCTGTGCTTACGGTGTAATTATAGATTACGCAGCTTTTATTGTTCAACGTGCCTGTAGACCTCGCTACGGACGTGAATTTATATCCGGAAAAATCAATCTGCTTGAGTTCTCCCGCAAATTCAGACGTGTCAATTCCGATGCTGTCCATTACATCTTGTGTCAGAGCAGTGTATTGTTTTTTTGACGGATTCTTGAGATAGAAAGTGCCGTTCAGATACATAATCGAAAGCGAAACGCCTTCTTCATTTACGCCCATCTCAAAATTTTCGCCTTTTTTCGACATTTTCAGATTAGTAGACTCCCCTTCGGAATCAATAGAGGCATTTATATAATAGTTGCCGGAGATAAACGCTTCAATTTGTTTTACTTCGCCGCTGTTTATCTTCGTATTTTTCGCAGTCGTAAGTTCATTTGTCTTAAGTTTTGTAGTCTGTTCGCTTTGTTTCTTTATTTCATCGGAAATTGAATCGAGTGAATTGTCTCCGGAGGAACTTCCGCCGGAATTATTTGAAGACTTTTTGCCTGAGTTCTTTATATTGTCTGATGAGCCGCTGTTATTTCCCGAATTATCTTCCTCGTCGGCAGTACCGGTGTTGCCGCCGTTTATTTTTTCATAGACAGTCTCGCCGTTCTCGTCGGTGACATAAAAACCGTCAGACGTTGGTTCATCCTTTTCAGGCTTCTTTTTCACAAATACTATTACTGTAATGACAACAGCGAGAACAACGATGAAAACAACCGTTGTAATAATCAATTTTTTCGTGCTTTTTTTCAAAAGTATTCACCTTAATTCATTTCTCATTTTTCAGTAACACTCTGATTCAGAGTTTAGCTTTACTTTAAATAAAATTATATTATACGATAATTATAAAATAAATATTGAACAGAATCAACCAAATGTCAAAAACAAAAACAAAAAACCTGCTTTCAAACGGAATAATCGTTTTTCTGCTTGCCGCGTTTTGTCAGCTTCTGTGGGGCAGCGCATTTCCTATGGTAAAAACCGGATACAAAATGTTCTCCATTTCTTCATCGGATTCATTTTCGCAGATTCTTTTTGCCGGGCTGCGGTTTACCGGCGCGGGATTTTTAACGTTGATACTCGGCTCCGTTATTTACAGCAGGCAGAAAAAAGAACACAGCGTAAAAACCATGATACCGCAAAAAGGCGATTTTAAAGAAATCTTCATATTGATGCTCTTTCAAACAGTCATTCAGTATATATTCTTTTACTTAGGTCTTGCAAGAGCGTCCGGCGTTAAATCGTCTGTCATTACATCGTCAAGCGTATTTATAACTATTTTTATTTCGGCATTGATTTTTAAATCAGAGCCGCTGACTGTCAGAAAAGTCGTCGGTTCGCTTTTGGGATTTGCCGGAATTATTCTTATAAATATGAACGGTCTTGATTTAAATTTAAAATTCACAGGTGAAGGTTTTATATTAATAGCTGCCGTTTCATATTCGTTTTCATCATGCTTCATGAAATCTTTTTCAAAAGAAAAAGACCCTGTAATGCTGTCCGGAAACCAATTTATTCTGGGCGGAATCGTCTTGATAATAACAGGACTCATTGGCGGAGGAAAAATTTATCCGCAGAACGGAAAAGCATTTTTGGTACTTTTTTATCTGTCTTTCCTTTCGGCTGCGGCATATTCGATTTGGAGCATTTTATTAAAATATAACGACGTGTCTTCGATAGCCGTGTACGGATTTTTAAACCCAGTTTTCGGCGTTCTTCTTTCCATTCTGATACTTCGCGAGGGGAATGAAATATCTGCTTTAACGACAGTTATATCAATAATTCTTGTGGCAGCCGGCATTATATCGGTAAATATGAAAACAAGAAAACAAAAGACGAAAAATATCTGAAAAAATTAAAAAAAAGACCGTCCAAAAAAGGGCGGTCTTATTTAATTGTCAAGATTTTTTAAACGTGAAAAAATTTTTCAGAAAATTTCTGATTCTGTTGAATAAATCGATAAACAAAGCTCTGAACATTTTTAATGTAGCTTTAGATGTTCCGCCGGGAACTGCCGCCAATTCAGAGACGCTGTAATAGCCGTCAGTATATTTTGCGACATGGTCGGCAAACGGAGTTTTAGCCCATTTTCCGCTGTCCGTTCTTAGACATGATCCGATTTTTTCCATCAATTTCTCGTAGCTGTCATTGTCGGGATCAACATTTTTGATTTCATCAGACCCGTAAATCCACCAGTCGGAAGTTTTGGCTCCGCCGCCTGTGCCTTTATAACTCCACGTAGTCCATGACGCATCCTCCAAATTGTAAAGGGAAAGGACGTAATCGAAAGTCGCATTATTGAATGGGAAAAATTCACCTATATAAAGTGGACAATTATAATTTGAGTTCAAGCAGATGTTCATATTGTTGCGGAATGCGAAATTCGTTTTATCATAAAAATGAGGCTGATAAACGACATTAGTCCATCCGTATTTATCGGGTCCGCAGACATGTCTTGTAGTCCAGACAGCTTCCATCGTGATGATGTGGTCAGGGTCAACAGCTCTGACATCTTGATAAAGTGTATTCATATAGGCGTTAAATTCATCGTGTTTATTGAGTACGCCTTTATCTGTGCCGAGACTTTCATTTAAAAGATCATACATGGCAACGGCAGGCTCTCCCTTGTAGTGCGCCGCCAACACTTTCCAAAATTCCTCGACAACTTTCTGATTCTTTTTGGCTTCATCGGTATCGTCCCAAAATGTACAAGAATGTTTTCTGCCGCTGTGGTCATATTCATTCTGATATCCGGGAGCTCCGTGGAGGTCAATTATCAAATAAATGCCGTATTTATGACACATATTTACGACCCAGTCAAGCTGTGAAAAATCTATATTTCCGTTTTCGTCCCTGAACCAAGTGCCATTTTCATCGGATTGAAAATTTCTGTACCATATAGGAAGTCTGATGACATTCATTCCGAGCGCCTTGACGTTTGCAAAATCGACCTCTGTAATCCAGTTTGAGCGGTATGTTTTCATAAGCTCGTGTGTTTTCTCAACTCCGAACCTTGAGACGAGTTTATCAAGCATTACGTCCTCGCCTTCGCTTTCGTTAAGAGGCGTCATCCAGCTTTCCATCAGACCCCAGCCACCGAAGTTAGTACCTCTGAGAGTTACTTTCCTTCCGTCTTTTGTATACAAAGACATTCCTTCGGTGTGAAGAAAATCATCGTCGGTAAACGATTTGTATGACACTTCAACGCCTTCGCTTGTCAAAGCCGTGCCTGTTTCTGACTCATCCGCAAACGACGAAAAAGGCAGAACAGATAAACACATTACAACAGCAAGAAAAACGGAAATAACTTTAATTGTTTTTTTCTCAGCCATTTTTTTATATCCTTCCATAAAAATATTTTTTATTATATATATTTTACAATATTTCAATGGGTTTTTCAATAAAAATATAAAAATAAAGAAAACTATACCAAATCGGAAATAACATAAGGGTATTAAATAAAATTTTCCTTATAAGGCGATCAGATATACATGCCTCCGTTTACTCCGATAACCTGACCTGTGATATATGACGCTTTATCAGAAAGAAGAAAAGCCGCGGTTTCGGCGACTTCATCTGGATTTCCAAGACGACCGAGCGGAATTTCATCACAAAGATTTTTCTTATCTTCATCAGAAAAAATTTTCATCATATCTGTATCTATACATCCGGGGCATATGCAGTTAATCCTTATTCCGGATGGTCCCGCTTCCTTTGCAAGCGCTTTAGTAAGTCCTATCACACCGGCTTTTGAAGCTGAATAATGAACTTCGCACGATCCGCCTGTCTGTCCCCAAATCGACGAGATATTGACAACAGCGCCGCATTTATTTGCAACCATCAGTCTCTCTTCTTCTCTCAAAACATTGAAAACGCCGGATAAATTTACATCTATCATTCTGCGCCAGTCATCGTCTGTAATATCCGTAAAAAGTTTTTGTTCGCTTATTCCGGCGTTATTCACAAAATAGAGCGGGACGGGAGTTAATGTCTCAAGATAAGAAAACATTTTTCTTACCTCATCGGGCTTTGAAACGTCGCACTTATATAACTTAACGTCATATCCCTGCGACAAAAGCTCCGAGGAGAGAGCCTTTGCCCTCTCTTCGGAGCGATTATAGTTGATGATAACGGAATATCCTTCCTCACAGAGCTTTTTTACAGAAGCGCTTCCTATTCCTGCGGAACCCCCCGTTACAAGAGCGCTTTTCATCAATCGGCGCCTATGGATTTAGCCATTGTGGATACGAACGAAGAAATTGAAGACGTCTGATTGTATCCCTTTAATGTAAGCATGTCGGAAGGAATGGTATCGGATACTGAATTAAACGCAATCTGCATCGTAAGTTTGCCGTTGGAGTCATATGAATCAGCCTCAATAAGCTTATCCCCTACAGAGTAAAGCATTGTATATCCGCCGTCTTTGCTTTCGACTCTGACGCCTTTTCCGGCTTGTCCGTTAATGGTAACGTCTGTTTCTTTGGCATTTGACATATCCTGAGCGACCTCATTCCCGGATATAGAGGAAATGTCCGAAAGAGAGTTGGTATCCATTCCGAGAGCGGTGAGCAGTGATGCTGAAATCTTCATATAATTTTTATTTTTTGTATCAAGTATATATGACTCACTGTCAAGAACCAAGAGAGACAAAGAAATACCTGAAACAGTTATATTTGCCTGAAGATTTTTGCCGTCGCACGCGAGAACGGTCGGCATTCCTTCTTCGTCGTTTGTATAGATAACGGCGTCAATATAAAATTTTCCGCTTGTGAATATCTGCGCTTCTTTTCCAAGAGTCGTAACCTTGCCTTCCGACGCTCCGTTTTCAGAGCCTATTTTTATATCGCTCGCCTTGCCGTAGCCTGTTTCAATCTTAATATTGTCGGACGCGTCAACTTTTGCAACGGCGCCGTTGTTGATAGAAACATTTTCGTCTCCGGTTGTCAACTCGTTTACGGTGCCGCCCTTGCTGTCTTTGGAGCCGCACGCAGAAAATGCGAAAACGATAAGAAGGACGGAAAGAAGTAAGCAGATAATTTTTTTGCACATAATTTGTCACCCTTTAATCTTTATGATAAGAATTTAAAAAAACTTTCTAATAGTAAATTTTACTATATATTTATAAAAAAATCAAGATCCTGTTATGTCGTTTCCCGTTCCGGTCAAAGCTTTGTAAAACGCGGACTGCTTTTTCTTTTTCTTGGGCTTGTATTTCGGAGGATTTTCAAGTCTCATTCTGGCAGATTTTGATCTATTCAGGTAGCGGTAGACTCTGATAAACGGCTCGTTTAAATCGTCGTTCATCAAATTTACGACAGTTCTATATTCCTCGCTTGAATATTTATACGAGGCTAACATCGTGACGACTATGACATCCTGAGTTTCATTTGAACCGCCTGTAAATATTTCATTAAGTATGTTGAAAAGTTTTTTCAATACTGCGGGATTATTTTCATGAATGGAGTTTTCAACGAGGGGATTTACATAATTCACAAAAAAGTCTTCGCAGAGAAATTCTCCGTAGTACTGCATGCTTTTCTTGTAATCATCTTTAAGAGACGGATAAATCGCGGCAAGACGGATCGCTAACGTCGCGGGGTCGTAGAGAAGCGAGCCTGATTTTACCTGAGATTTTGTAACATTGGGCTGAACCTTGATGTTGCTGTTTTTTCTGGTGTTCTGTCTTTTGCCGAAATCGTCCCTCAAAACCTCTTCGATATCGTTGCAAGTGGATTTTACTTCTTTTTCATCAAAATCGCTTAGGTCAAGGAGAAAACTCGCATTCAGATTGTAATCCGAGTCATCTTCGCTTTTGGCGTCGGACGAACCTATAAGGAGTCTAAGATTTTTTTCATTCAGAAGGAGTCTGACCTTTGCCTTTGAAGAGGAATACTCAAAATAGTGTTCCTTATTTCTTTCAAAGACAGGAATATCTCCGTTTTTATATCCGTCGGGTTTTTCAAAATTGAATCCGAGTTCTGTAAAAACAGGATTCAGTTTTTCAAACATACATGAAAAGGCGTCGTTAATTTCTATCATTTACACTTCTCCGTTCAACATTCTGAAGTTTTCTTTATTTGATTTGTAAAGGTTTTTGAATACCTTGTACTGCTTATCATAAACGGCTTTATTTTCGGAGTTGGGATAATAAGTATTTTTCACGGGGATTAATTTATTCGCCATAGATACCGACGGAATGATTTTCTTTCCTACTGCTATGAGTACGGCAGCTCCTACGGCGCCTACGTCCTGAGGATTGTCGACGGTAACGACGACCTTGCCGGTGACGTCGGCGAGAATCTGACAAGTTACCCTCGAAAGAGCTCCGCCGCCTACGAATCTTATTGTATTTGAAGTTTTTACCTTCTTGTCCTCCGCCTCGATAAACCAGCGCATATGATAGCATACGCCCTCGAGAACGGATCTGATAAGCTCGGATTTACCTGTTTCAAGAGAAATATTGAAGAACATTCCTCTCGCGTTGGGGTCTTCAAACGGACATCTGTTTCCGTGAAGCCAAGGAGTAAAGATAATTCCGTTAGATCCCGCCGGAACTTTATCGACAACATCGGACATATAGTCGTAAAGACTTGTATATGTTGATTCGTAGCTTTCCGCCACATGCTCTTTTTTGAGGTAAATTCCTATCTCGTCAAGGCAGAGATGATCTTTTACCCATTCAAGGCATTTGCCTGCTGTCTCAAGCTCAGCGAAATAATTATATTTTCCGGGATCCGCGCCGACAACTCCGGCTATCATAGCCGTAGCGTCGACTACGCTTTTATCTATTACGGTGGAAACCCATCCTGATGTGCCGTTATAAATATGAGTATCTCCGAGATTTGTCGCTCCTGCACCTACTCCGATAAGAGATGCGTCTCCGCCTCCGCCGTAAACAGGAGTTCCCGGTTTAAGTCCGAGTTCTTTCGCAGCAGAATCTTTTAGACCGCCGACTTCGTCGGTACACTCTACTATTCCGGGGAGATGATCGAAATTCACTCCAAGCATATCGGTCATTTCCTTTGAAAAACACCGCTTTCCTTTTCTGATGTCGTAAAGCTCTGTAGCGAATGCGGAATCGGGGGTCATAACGAACTTGCCCGTCATTCTGCAGATAAGATATTCCTTTACATCGAGCCATTTATAGACTTTTGCGAAAGTTTCGGGCTCGTTAGCCTGAACCCACTTATATTTCCAAACGGGATCTTTTACAGACGCGGCGACAGCTCCGGTAATCTGGAGGGATTTCAAAAGCATTGCCACGTTTGCTCCTGCCACCTGTACGCCGTGTTGAAGAGTATCATGCAGTTCTTTTCTCGCACGCTGATCCATGTAACTCATAGCTCTTCTGACAGCGTTGCCGTCCTTATCCACAAGAACTACGCCCTGCATCTGCGAACAAAATGAAATTCCTTCAATCGCATCGGCCTTAATTTTAGATTTTTTAAGCGCTTTTCCCGTAGTATGGCATATTGCCGACCACCATTCATCGGGATCCTGCTCGGCTCCTCCGTCAGGAAAAACAAAAAGCTGATAGCCTTCCGAAGCGGAACCTATCTCTTTAATTGAATTTTCAGTCAACTCAAATACGCAGGTTTTTACGCCTGTAGTGCCGACATCATAAGTAATAACATATTTAGAACCCATAAAATCCCCTCGCGTAAAAATTTTCTTAATATTAAAAACTTTGTCTGATTATACTTCAAATCTTCCTTCTATAGCCTTTGAAAGCGTCACTCCGTCGGCATACTGCACATCCGTACCCACAGAAAGACCAGACGCGAGTCTTGTAATTTTCAGTCCGAGCGGCTTGATAAGTTTTGTCAGATACATCGCGGTAGCCTCTCCCTCTACATCGGAGTCAGTAGCGAGTATTATCTCTTTTATACCGCCTTCGTTAACTCTTGCTAAAAGCTCTTTTACAGTCAAATCTTCGGGACCTATACCGTCAATCGGGGAAATTGCTCCGTGAAGCACATGGTATACTCCCTTGTATTCCCCTGTCTTTTCAACCGCCAATAAGCTCTGGGAATCTTCAACTACGCAGATGGTGGAATGGTCTCTGCTTTCGTCGGAGCAGATAGAGCATTTCTCATTTTCGGTAAGATTGCAGCATACCGAACATCTGTGAATTTTTTCGCAAGCTTGACGAATAGTATCAGAAAATTCAAGCCCCTCTTCTTTAGGCAGATCGAGAACATAAAAAGCCATTCTCTGAGCAGTTTTTCTGCCGATTCCGGGCATTTTTTCAAATTGTTCGACAAGCTTCTGAAGAGCGGCGGCTCCGTACTGCATTAAATCAAACCGTCCAATCCGGGAATATTAATACCGCCTGTAGCTGAATTGACGGCGTTTTCCATAGCCTCATCGGCTTTTCTTACCGCCTCGTTGAAAGCGGCCGTTATCATATCTTCAAGCATCTCAACGTCATCGGGATCTACAACTTCCCGACTTATCTTTACCGATTTGACCTCATGTTTGCCCGAAACGGTTATTTCAACCGCTCCGCCGCCTGCAGACGATGAAAAGTCGGTATTTTCAACCTCTTCCTGTTTTTTCTTCATCTCATCCTGCATAGCCTGAATCTGCGCCATCATCTGAGCCTGAGACTGTCTTGGCTGTTGATTTGGAATTCTTGCTTTCATAAAATTTATATCTCCCTATATTATATTTTAACTTAAAATGATATTCATCTTTCTTCCGAATACATTTTCGGCTTCAGATCGCATAGCTTTCATCTGCTCGTCTCCGCCTATCATTTCTATTTTAACAGGATTATCAAGATGAATATTTATATTATCTCCCGTAATTTTATGCGAAGACCCCATCAAAGCGAAACCGAAAGGTCCGTTTGACGCAACTAAATCCGATAAAAATTCATTGAAATGTTTCTCGTCGTCCGCGCTGTCGGAATTATTTTCATTTTCACTGTAAAATTCCGGCGCGTTTTCATTGACATCGTCATCAAATACAAGTCCGTTCTGATTGTTTTCATCATCAAATACAGTCGGGTCTTGCGAACTGTCATCAAAAACAGGCTCTTCTTCGTCAAATACCGGAGAGTCGTTATTTTCTTTCACATCGAAATTCGAGGAATCGTTCGTATCTTCATCGAAAATCGACTCTTCGTCCGATGATATGTTCTCGTTTTCGTCCGGAAAAAAATCGGAATCGCTTTCGTCATAATCGGCTGAATCGTCGTCAAAACTAATGCCGGACAAAATTTCTTCTTTTGATTTCGTATCGTTACCGTTTTCGTTTTTTTTGTCGTTGTCGTTTTCCAAGACAGAAGAACGCGATTTAATACGAAGAGTTTTTTTATCTCTGACGGCTTCTTCTTTTTCAGACCGATTATTTATACCGTTAAACGAAACAGCGCCTTTTTTCAGTTCCGCAACCTCTTTTTCAAGAGCGGAAATTCTTTCTGCAAGAGCCGATATATCCGAATTTAATTCGGGAGAACATATTTTCAATACGGCAAGCTCGAGATCTACCCTTCTCGACTGGGATGTATGAAGAACTGCCGATGTCTCCTGAAGAACATTAAGTATATACAAAAGACGTTCGGACGAAAAAGTGCTTGATAATTTTTTCAATTCTTCAAGTTCCTCGTCGGTGCAAGCGAGAATTTTTTCGGGTTCGTCGATAGTCTTGACAATAAAGAGATTTCTGAAATGTTCAATTAGCTCGGGACAGAGTTTTTCTGTGTCGCATGACTCGCTGTGAAGTTTATCAATAAGCTTTAAAGCTGAAGTTATATCTTTGTCCCTGAGATATTCGCTCATATTGAACAGATATGTTCTGTCCATCATTCCGGCAGATTTTGTGACGACGTCAACTGTTACATCTTCGCTTATAGAAATACATCTGTCGAGAAGCGAGAGCGCATCTCTCATTCCGCCGTCGGAAATTCTCGCGATAAGTCTCGCGGCGTTGTCGTGAAGATCGATATTTTCGTTTTTCGCTACAAATTCAAGCCTCGAAACTATCGACTCGACAGAAAGCCTGTTAAAATCAAAACGCTGGCATCTCGAAAGAATAGTAGCCGGAAGCTTCTGCACTTCCGTTGTCGCCAAAATAAAAATTACATGCTCCGGAGGCTCCTCGAGCGTTTTAAGCAAAGCGTTGAAAGCCTCAATGGAAAGCATGTGAACTTCGTCTATAATATAAACTCTGTATTTTGCCTGAGAAGGCTCGAACGCGGTTTCTTCCTTTAGAGCGCGTATATCGTCAATTCCCCTGTTGGAAGCGGCATCGATTTCCACAACATCAAGAACGGAACCGTTGTCTATACCTTTGCATATGTCACATTCGTTGCACGGATTGCCGTCCTTCGCATTGGGGCAATTTACTGCTTTGGCGAGAATTTTTGCGCAAGTCGTCTTTCCCACGCCTCTCGGACCCGTAAAAAGGTAAGCATGAGAAATACGACCCTCCTTTACCTCATTTTGAAGAGTCTTAGTTACATTTTCCTGACCGTAGACATCCGAAAATGTTCTCGGTCTCCATTTACGATACAGAACTCTGAACATCTTAAATTAGTTTTAAACGGACAAATCTTACCGATTTAGCTTTATTTTCGCTAAAAAAATAAGTCTAATCTCGGTCACACGGCACCCGGGCGATCTGCATCGCGCGGGCTTACCGCTTAATGCTGCTCGGTTCCCCGCCTGACATGGTTCACAGCGCTCCGCCGTACAGGACCCACGTGCCGCATGACAGAAATTGGACTTATTATTTTTGTATATTATATATCATTCTGCCGTTTATTTCAATAGCAAACGAAAAAATTTTACATACAAAAAATTTTCAAATTTTTGCTCAGAAATTAAACTCTTTTGTTGAAATTTTCACATACAGATGATATAATCATTAAGATATTTATTAGTTTGCATTAATCAGTATATTAATTTTCAATTTCAGATTGCGGCGGCGGTATAAAAAAACATTGTTTTGTTTTTGACTAATTTGACTTTTTGTTGAAAAAATTTTTTTATTATTCCGAATCTAAAATGATTTATTAATTATAATGCAAATAGAAAGGGCTGACGGCAGTGCAAAAAACAAAAACTTTAAATCCGTATACCTATTCCAAAGGTGAAGCGGCGGGATATCTTGTAGGTCTGACCGGACAAAATATGATCTACAACATCGTAGCAACAGGACTTTATTACTATTTTCAAAATGTAATTTGTCTGCCCGCTATGGCGCTCAGTATGATTATGCTTTTCGCAAGAATCTGGGATGCGGTGAACGATCCCATGATGGGAACTATTGTTGACAAAACCAAGTCGAAATGGGGCAAATGCAAACCGTATCTTTTGTTTGTGCCTCCCCTCATATGCGTAATCACAATACTTACATTCTTAAATAAAAACTATGCGCTCGCCTCAACTAGCGGAGAAGAGGCTCTTATTATCACATGGGCGGCAGTTTCTTATGTAATGTGGGGAATGAGCTATACGATAGGTGATATCCCACTTTGGGGCGTAACATCTCTTATGACTCAGGATGAGAACGACAGAGCAAAGCTTTTAGCCCTTGCCAGAATTTTTGCCGGAATCGGCGGAATTGCGGTTCTTATCGTTCAGATCGCACAGGCTGTATCTCAGATATACGTTAACAAGGGATTTTCACAGGAGGAAGCCAGTCAAAAAGGATTTATTCTCACAGCTATAATCCTTACTTTAATTTCTTCCATAATGTTTGAGTTCGCAGGTCTCAGCGTACATGAAAGAGTCGCTCAGTCTGAAAAGCATTATACTCTTGTAGAGAACTTCAAAACAATGTTCACAAATAAACCGTTCAGACAGATTCTCATTTCCGGAATACTCAGAAGCCCCATTCAGCTGCTTTCGATAGTAGGCATGACCCTTGTCACGTATTATTTCGCTAACGGCGATTTTATGAATATTTTTACAACAGACGCCTCGGGCAAAATAGTTGGTATTGATACAAAAGTAGCCGTTGACGTAATAATGATAGCAATCGGACTGCTTATAGGAATGTTTGTTGGTTCGGGCGCAACTCCGGCTCTTACAAAAAAGATAGAAAAATACAAATTATATAATTTTTATTCTGTAGGCGGCGCCGTTCCTTTTGCGCTTATCTTTGTTTTATTTGAAATTACAAACGGGAATCTGAAAGATAATTACATTCTCGCAGCTGTGACGGCGGTTCTCATCTTCCTCGCTTCATGGTCGATGGGCGGACTCAACGTTCTTCAATCCGTAATGATTGCGGACTGCATAGATTACGAGGAATATACAAACGGAGTCAGAACTGACGGCGTTTTCTTCTCGGGACAGTCTTTCGTTACTAAGTTGGGCGCCGGAATCGCTTCTCTGATTTCAGGCGTAATCTACAATGCGGTCGGATATTCGGGCAAAGCAATAAACACGCTTAATAACGACCTTCACGCCGGAGCGGATTTCGTAACTTACGCGGACGGAAAATACGCGATGGCTATGTTCCTTCTTATTTCTGTTCCGCCGGCTATAGGACTTATTCTCTCTGCAATTCCCACTTGGAAATACGCTCTTCCCGATAAAGAACATTCAAGAATACTCAGTGAGCTTATTGAAAAGAGAAAAGCTAAAGCTCAAAATCAGGATACGCTTGCAGACCATTGATTTTTAATTCCGATTTATAAAATAATAATTCAATCCTCCGATTTTTTCGGAGGATGTATTATTTTGCAAAAAAAAAATCACCAGCCGTCGATTTCTCCGCGTTGAAGCGCACCGACTATTTTTTCTCTTATGCCGGGATATTCTTTGTTCAATTTTTTCAATAAATCTTTTGTTCTCTGTCTGTTTGACGTCTTATCCATCGGGCACTTATTTTTAACGACCGGCAGACCCGCCTTGCGGCATTGACCCGCTATCAGAGATTCAGACGCAAAAATCATAGGTCTTATCACGTAGATATCTCTGTCTGAAAGGTACGTTTTAGGCTGAAAACAGTCAATTCTTCCGCCGTCAAAAAGGTTCATAATAAATGTTTCGGCGGCGTCGTCAAGATGATGACCTAAAGCGACTTTATTACATCCCGATTCCTTTGCGATTTTGTGAATTACCCCTCTTCTCATTTTAGCGCACAGAGAACACGGATTTTTTTCCTTTCTCTCTTCAAAGACTATTCTTGAGATATCAGTTCTTTTTATTATATATTCTACATTCAACGAATCGCACAGCTTTTGGAGAAGAGAATAATCAGTATCCAAACTGTCCACTCTCATATCGGATGTTACTGCTATGACGTCGTATTTTTTCGGATAATATTTTCTCATGTCCGCAAGACAGTATAAAAGAGATACCGAATCTTTTCCGCCCGAAAGACCGACGGCTATTTTGTCTCCGTCTTCTATCATTTCATATCTTTCGCAGGCGGCTCTTATCCTGCCTTCAAGTTGCTGCATCATATTATTAATACCTCTGATTTTACTGATGTAATAATAAATCAAAAATATCTTGTTTTCAACACCAAAAAATAATTATTCTACATTCTTTTATTCAACTTGTAATAATAGACAAAAATAAAAAACTAACGCCGTAATATTTTATAATTAGCATTGACAAACTTAAAGCATTTTGATAAAATATATATAAAATAATTACTCATAAGGGAGTAGCCGACGCTTTAGCGTTCCGTTGTCAACAAGCATGGCAGTTCGTTTCAGATCTGTTTGGCGCGGATTAAATGGCCAGACTTGTGTACGAGTTTTCACTTGTACGCAATTTTTCTTTTTTATGGGCAAAATGAAAGGATTTTTTTCATGGATTTTTACAGACTCAGCGTTTCGCAGACGCTGTCCGAAGTCAAGAGCAGCGAAAAAGGTTTGACCTCCGCCGAAGCTCAGAAAAGACTTGAGGAAAACGGAAAAAACAAATTAAAAGAACGAAAAATGGATTCTGTCATCAAAAGATTTTTCAAACAGATGGCCGATCCCATGATTTTGATACTTCTTGCCGCGGCAATAATTTCCGCAATTACAACGGGAGTATCCGCCGCTCAAGGTGAATTTGAATTTCCTTGGGATGTTGTAATCATACTTTTCGTCGTTATCGTAAACGCCATATTGGGCGTTGTCCAGGAAGGAAAAGCGGAAAAAGCTATTGAAGCCCTGCAGGAAATGGCCGCCGCGACAGCAAAGGTTTTAAGAGACGGAAAAGTCTGCGTAATCAAAACAGAGGATCTTGTCGTAGGCGATGTTGTAATTCTTGAAGCCGGAGACGCCGTTCCTGCGGATTGCAGACTTATCGAGGCATCAAGTCTTAAAATCGAGGAGGCCGCTCTGACGGGAGAATCGGTTCCAGTTACAAAAGAAATTGGCAGACTTGCAGACGAAGGAAAAATAGGTCTCGGAGACAGAACAAATATGGCTTACCAAGGTTCAAATGTCGTTTACGGCAGAGGAATTGCCGTAATCACCGCGACCGGCATGGACACTGAAATGGGAAAAATAGCCGACGCTATTGACAAGGCAGCCGATGAGGAGACACCGCTTCAGAAGAAATTGGACGGACTCAGCAAAGTTCTGACATGGGCCGTTATAGGAATTTGCGTATTTATTTTTGCGTTCCAGTTAATCGAAAACACAATCAGAGGAATACCTAACGACTTTTCAACAATACTTGATTTCTTTATGATTGCCGTATCTCTCGCTGTCGCCGCTATTCCCGAAGGACTTGTTGCAGTCGTCACCATAGTTCTTTCAATGGGCGTCACAAAAATGAGTCAGAAAAACGCCATTATCAGAAAGCTTACCGCAGTTGAAACTTTAGGATGCACACAGGTAATCTGTTCCGACAAAACCGGAACTCTTACTCAGAACAAGATGACTGTAGTGGACAAATATTGTGAATGCGACGAAAAGAACCTCGCGTCTATGATGTCGCTCTGCACCGATGTTCACGTAAACGATGACGGAACATTAAACGGCGAGCCAACAGAATTGGCGCTTGTAAATTACGCCACGAGCTTAGGACTTGACAAAAATGTTCAGGAAGCTAAAATGCCGAGAATAGGTGAGGCTCCGTTTGACTCAATGAGAAAAATGATGTCCACCGTTCACAATACTCCTAACGGGATCACACAGTTCACAAAAGGAGCTCCAGACGTCATCATCACAAAGTGCAAATATATGATGACAGCGGACAAAGTTGTGCCTCTGACCGACGATATTAAAGAAAAAATTCTGTATAAAAACAAGGAAATGGCAGACAAAGCTTTGAGAGTTCTTGCCTGCGCGATGAAAATATACAGGGAAGAGCCGGAGGCGTATGTCGCTTCAACTATGGAAAAAGACCTTGTTTTCGTCGGACTTGTCGGCATGATAGACCCCGTAAGACCAGAGGTTAAATCAGCAATTCACGAGTGCAGAGGAGCCGGCATTACTCCCGTAATGATTACAGGCGACCACAAGGACACTGCCGTAGCAATAGCGAAGGAATTGGAAATAATCACAGACGAATCGCAGGCTATGACAGGCGCTCAGCTTGAAGAGCTTTCGGACGAAGAATTTGACGAAAAAGTAACCAAGACTTTTGTATATGCAAGAGTTCAGCCGGAACACAAGACGAGAATAGTCAACGCGTGGAAGAAAAAAGGCTATGTTACGGCAATGACAGGCGACGGCGTAAACGACGCTCCGTCTATAAAAGCAGCCGACATAGGCGTAGGAATGGGAATCACCGGTACCGACGTAACGAAAAACGTCGCCGATATGGTTCTTGCCGACGATAATTTTGCCACGATTGTAAACGCTGTCGCAGAGGGCAGAAGAATTTATGATAATATCAGAAAAGCCATTCAGTTCCTGCTGTCTTCGAACCTCGCGGAGGTCATTCTCGTATTTATTGCGACTATGCTGAATTTCGTAATGTTTAAGCCGACTCACCTGCTTTGGATTAATCTTGTAACAGACTGCTTCCCCGCTCTCGCACTTGGAATAGAAAAGCACGAGCCGAATATAATGCGGAGAAAACCGAGAAGGTCGGACGCAAGCATTTTTTCCGACGGTTTAGGCGTGGACACTGTTTATCAAGGTCTGCTGATTACTTTGTTTACATTGTTCTCGTATTTTATCGGAGTAAACTGGAATCATACATTTATAGACACGTTCGCAAATATCGGGAACTGGACTTTTATGGATATCGCCGCCGATTCAGCTCAGGGAATAACAGGTATGACAATGGCGTTCCTGACTCTTTCGATGTGTGAAATGTTCCATTCGTTTAACATGCGTTCGCAGAGACATTCTATATTTACACTTCACAATCAAAACTGGGCTTTGTGGGGTTCGCTTGCCGGTTCATTCGCCCTGACCGCTCTCGTAATAGAAGTCCCGGCAATAGCCAATATCTTTGATTTTGCCAACCTTGATATCCAGCACTACCTTACGTCAATCTGCGAAGCAATTCTTATTATACCGATTGTCGAGATTATTAAAGCTATCCAGAGATCAATAGCGAAGAAAAAATCCTGACGGAATCTAAGAAAACATTTTCGGCGCCCTATGCGGGCGCCGAATTTTTTCATAATTTAGATAAATGATTATTGGCACCTCAGACAATTTAAAAATTATTAATATATTGATTTGACATTTTTTTTGACTCAAATTATAATAGCAATATTGAACTAAAAAGGAGTGTTTTAATGGAATATTATTCATTCAAAAAACATATAGATAAAACAGAGGAAGGCTCTTATTTTAAAATACAGTTTGAAGTACCGACCGGCGTTAAAAGAATAGATTTGTCATATTCTTATTCATCTCATCAAAAAGGCGGATTAGGCGATTTGAAGCCAAAAAACACAATAGATTTGGGACTTGCCGATGAAAAAGGAAAATTTTTAGGTTGGTCCGGCAGCTCGAAAGATCATATTTACGTCGGAGAAGCAGAATCGGAATCGGGCTATCTTATCGAAAAGATTAATCCCGGGAAGTGGTCGGTCATAGTCGGCGCTTATCACGTTTTAGACGAAGGAGTTGACGTAAATTACAACGTCAAATTTACTTTTGAAAAAAACGAACTTCTTTTCGGCGATCTTCACGTACATTCAACAGCTTCCGACGGCGAATATGACAGGTATACTCTCGCCAAAAGAGCAAAAGAAAACGGTCTTGATTTTATAGCTTTTTCGGATCACAACAATTACTCGGAAAATTTCAGACAGCCGTTTGTTCCGGGAATCACTGTAATTCCTTCAGTAGAATGGACTCACTACAAAGGTCACATGAATTTTTTTGGAGTTGAAAATCCGTTTGAAAATTCATTTATCGCAAACAATGAAAACGAAAAAAGAAAATTGCTGAATTCGGCGCGAGATAAAGGAGCTGTTATTTCGGTAAATCATCCCGATTGCCCATTCTGTCCGTATCTTTGGGATGATGAAGATTATGACATGATGGAAATTTGGAACGGGCCGATGACAAAACGAAACTATAAGGCAATAGAAAGATGGACTAATCTGTTAAAAGCAGGGAGAAAAATTCCAGCGGTCGGCGGTTCTGACTTTCACAAAGACAAATCTTTTGTACTTTTCGCTCATCCGGTAACAGGAGTATTTTCTGAAGGCAGAACGGCAAAAGAAATTATCGACGCAATAAAAAACGGCAGAACATTTATTTCCTCATCTGTGAAAGGACCGAGAATTTACCTTACTTCAGGTTCTGATTTCATGGGTTCCGTCACTAAAAACAAATATTTTTCAGTTCACTGTGAAAATTCCAACGGGCTTTACATCAAATCGGTTAGCGACAAAGGTGAAAAAATTATCTCATCCGGATTGAAGTCTTTTAAGTGTGACAGACTGATAACCGATGAAAAATTCGTCTATCTCAAAGCCGTAAAACCGCTTGCCGGCAAAGAAATTGTCAGGGCGGTTTCAAATCCGATTTATTTTGAATAATACGGTTTTATAAACAACAGTACATTAAAAAAGGCGCTTAAATTTGGAATAAGCGCCTTTTTTTAAGTTACTGCAAGTTTTATTTACCTTGGGTATCAGCCGCCTTTCATAAGCTTCTGAGCCGCCTGTTCAAAACCGGGAAGCTGGAAAATTCTTCCGAGAGTTTCAAGTAAGCTTCCTATTGCCTTTAAAAATTTAAATAAGAATCCTGTTCTCTGAGGAGTAGTCGTGGAATCATGGGATGAACTTGTGTCCTGAACTTTGTCAACGATCGTATATGTAAACTTCGCCTGAGCGTTGCAATGGTCGGAAAGTGAATAGCCTTCCTCATTCTTCCAGTTTTCATATTTAAAACTGTCGCCCTTATCGGTAAGGGAAATTTTAATTCCGTTGCCGCTCGCGTAAAGTATTCTTTCTATTGAATCATAGTGTCCGATAAGTCCCGTGCTCTCGTCCCAAATATTTGTAACGCCTGCCATTGTCTTGACGTAATCGTAATAAGGCCGGTAAGAGTAGTTTTTGTCGGATACGTTTTCGGAGATATTTTCAAGCGTATTAACCGCCCACGCGTCGTTTAAATGAGCCGCTTCAATAAGATTGGGAAGAAGTTTTGAATCGGAATTGGTGTTGCCTTCCTCCATGATGAAAGCGTTGAAATCGCCGACAACTATTACGCCGTGGTCATAACATCCCGTAGTCTCGTCATAGACGGAATGTTTCATAATGTAGTTCGCAAGCTGTGTAAACTGTTTGGCACGAATTTGATAAGACTCACCGCCGAACGCGTCCGCATGGAGATCGTACACGTCGATATAGTAACCTTTCTCCGGTTCGATCGTAGCAACCATAAATCCCTTGGGGGTCAATGAATCGCCCTCAAGTTCTCCGATACTGGCATTGCCGTCGCCGTTAGAATCGAAAGAATCCATAGACTCTTTCCATTCAACTCTCTTTATGTTGTAAAGATTGTAAAGCGAAAAGATATTGAGTCCGTCGCCGGAAGGAACACCGCCGGACGTCTCGCTCTGATGACATTCTTTGACAGTTGAGCCGGATGTCACGTTTTCGTAATTCGTAAGCTCGGCACGGAAATACTGGTCAAAGTTGAAATCCTCCTGAACGCCTACGATGTCAAATTTAGCCTCGTTGATTTTCTTGCCTATAAGTACGTCGTCGGACAGAGCGTCTCTGTTATGTCCCGCCATAGACGCAGGAATCGGCAGACCGGCTATATTATAGTTTATTACATTAAATGTTCCGGTCGTTCCGACATCAGCGGCAAACGAAAATACCGCCAAAGAAGACAACGCGAGTATTACAGTCAAAATAATGCAAATTGATTTTTTGATAATTATCATGCGGTTATCATCTCTCTCTACAGATTATGTATATTTACACATATTTATGTTATCAGAAATTAATAAAAATGTCAACACTTACAACTTGCTATCTGAAATAATTTTTGAAAAATTTAAAAAAATCGGGATACAGTTTTATCAATCCGTATCCCTGATTTAAATTTTAGTTGTTTACGCCGTATGTATTCATGTTCGCGTTCTGTTCGTCAAGATTTCTTGCGGCGTGGAATTCTCCGTTCTTGTCATGCATGAAATAGTAGTAGTCTGTATCAGGCGCGTTCAATACGGCTCTTATACTGTCGTCGCCGGGGCTGCAGATAGCGCTCGCGGGATAGGAATCACATGTATATGTATCATAAAGACTGATATATTTCTGTTTATCCGCTTCGGACAATCCTTCTCCGATTGCCTTTGCATAATTAGTTGTAGAGTTGCAGCTCAAGTGCATATTCGCATTTAGACGGTTGATTAATATTGAAGATACAGTAGTCATTTCGTCTTCTTTAGCTTCTTTCTGAACTATTGAAGCTAAAATGACAACCTGGTCGACAGTCATTCCTTTCTTCTTCGCCAACGCCGAATATTCGTCCGTCCACTTTGATTCAAAGTTGTCAAGGAATTTCTTGATTACGCTTTCGGGAGCTTCACCAATGTAGAAATTATAAGTATCAGGATAAAGATAGCCTTCAAGCTGGTTATATCTTGAGCTGAGATTTGTTCTTGACGAGAGAAAATCATAATCTTTGGAAAAAGAATCGGAGTTCATCGCCTGTCTGAGTTTATCGGGATCGCACACTTCTTTTTCGCCGAGAAGTTTAATTATTTCATCCGCCGTATAGCCTTCCGGGAATGTCAATGTGACGGTCTGAGACTGCGAGTCAATATACTTTATTGAATTAAGCATATTTTCAAGTCCGGATTTTCTTGAAAGAGTATATGTTCCCGGTACATACCCGTCGTCTTTGTACCCCATAGCCTTTGCGCAGATTTTACAGAACCACGCGTTGTGGATCACTCCGTCTTTTTTCAATGTGTCAATAACGGAATCGGTGTCCATATTTTCTGTAATAACGACAGATTTTTCTTCGCCGTCTTTGTCCGATACATGAACCGCAAGAACGTCATTTATACAAGAAACAGCAACAAATGAAACTGCGACAGCGCAAACGAATATAACCGCAATTATTATTCCGACTCGTTTAAGGTTATTTTTTCCTCTGATCCGCTGCGCTTTTTTATGAGAATAATAGCTGTTCCTCTCTTCCGGAGACATTTCGCCGGGATTTTTTTTGCCGCGGAATTTCTCGGTTATATTTTCAATTATTTGTTTTTTATTCTTTTTCTCGGAATCTGCCATTTATTTTTTATCCTTATTACTCGTTTTTTTTCAGACCGCTTTTCATTCGCACGGCTGACCTAAATATATTTTTTCGTTTCCGTCAATAAAATTGCTTTTATTTAAAATACCGTTTAAATCAAGTATCATTCCCTGTTTTTTGACATCAAAATTAAATACGCCGGCAGGAAAATCCGCAGGTAATTTAATCTTAAATTTTTCAGAATTTTCGTTTTTAAGAATATCAAGAATATGATTAAAATTGCCGTATTCGGAAAAACATTCGGTAACACATAGTGTTTCATCATCCGAATGGCATAAAATATATACCCTGTCGCCGTCTTCAAATAAAGCGGATATCGATTTTCCTCCGTCGGATTTTTCGCTTCTTTCGGCAAATTCAAGAAAATTATCGTCAAAATCGGCGTAATTTTTTGACATGATATTTTTTCTCATTTCCGTATATGAAAAGTCAGAACAGAAATATCCTTCCCCCGTCACATTCCGGTTTTTATCAATTTCAATTTTTGTCAAAATCAGAAATTTATCATAAAAAGCGGTAAAAAATCCGAGTTTTCCGTAGTAATCGTAGAGATGTTCCGACGCGGGACATAAGAAAATGAAATCCGTACCGTTCGCCTTGTAATAATCTGCCGATGACTTTATAAGTTTTGACATAAAGCCCCTTTTTCTGAAACCGGGATGAGTTTGAGCGGCATATAGGTATTTAGCCGAATATTTTTTGTTTCCCAAAACGACGTCGGAATTTATCATATAAAAGACCGACGCGATTATACCGTTTTCTTTTATTAAAAACGTATTGTCCGCATCGAAAACAGAATCAAAAAAATCGGATAAAAATTCATCAGTATCTCCGAAAACATTTTTCCAAAGACCGATTAATTCTTCCCTGTCGTCAAGATTAGCTTTTTCCATTTTTCTTTGCTTTATTTTCTTTTCTTATGGCTGCCTTAGATTTTCTTTCGGGAACAGCGGCTATTTCTTCATCTGTCATATTTTTATATTTTCCCCAGTGGTAATGCCTTGCGAACTGGTCGTAGATTGACGGCATATATGAAGCAAGAGCTGCAAATGTCATAATTACGGCTATCACAACAAGGACTTCCATCATAGCGGAAGGAATAACCCATAATTTTTTAAAAGCCCCGACTTCCGGTCCGAAAGCGAAAATCAAAAGCATGACAACATAAAAGGCAACTGTTGCGGCTTTGCCGTAAATCTCCGCCGCATTAGGTCTCATATTGTGTGCAAGCATAAAAGCGCCGCCGCAGAGCATAAACACATCTTTTGCGATAAACAGAAGAAATACCCATGCAAAAGCATGAACATGGACGTCAGACGCCTGTTTGAATCTAAGGAAAAGCATTAACGCGATTACCGCTACGGTTAATTTATCCGCTATCGGGTCAAGGATTTTACCTAAATTTGAAACCTGATTGAATCTTCTCGCGATCTTGCCGTCGAAAAGGTCAGAAAGCGCAGAAAGACCGAGAACAATTACAGACGCGACAATGTGATCTTTGTAAAACAAGACCGCAAAAACAGGAATAAGAACAATTCTAATCGCGGAAAGAAGGTTTGGAACTGTTTTCCAATTTTCAAACAGAAATCCGAGTTTCTCCTTCATAATTTATGCCTCCTTATTTTCAAGGCGTTCAAAACTAAAATTTAAAAGCCGCCATAGTGATAATTTATTTAACTTTTATTATAATTAAAAGTGAAGATTAAAAGTGAAGTCTTATTTTGAAACAGCCTGAACAAGCTGTGATCCGAGACCGCATATATACGACCCCGAAACAATGTTCCTGAGCGGCGAAATGTAAACCGCCAGCGCGGAAAGAACCGCAGATATTATCAATATATAGACAGCGCTCTTGACAAATCCGAGTATTCCTCCGAAGACATGGTCAACTGTTTTCAAATGCTTTGTCCTCTTCATAGTCTTTCTGATAAAATGCGATATAATTCTGAAAATTATTCCGAATAAAATCATCAAAACAACTATGAAAACAACATTCAAAACCTCTTTGACGACAGGAGCGACGACATTTGCCTCAAGATCCTTAACAGTAGTCACTTTGCTCATTACCGCGGACGATATTTTATCGGGATTTAAAAGTCCGGTAGATTTTATATATTTTGTCAGATTAGACGGAAGGCCCGATATAACGTCTGCCAAATTTTGTGAAACGCCGTTTACCTTGACGTTGAGAGAGCCGTATTTGTTCTGCAGAGAATTTAAAACGGACGTCCGAAGTACATGGTCATAAAACGATGACGAGACTTTCGGCGACAGAAAAACAGCGAGACCGTATGATAAAAATCCGGAAAAAAGATCTATCACAGTCAGCACAAGTCCTCTCGCATAAGCGGAAAAAACAAATACAAAGAAAAGAATCAATAATATTATATCTAAGATATTAAACATTTTCAACCCTCAGAAAAAGACTCTGTTTCGCTTTCTGGAACTACCGAAACAAAATCAAATTGCTCAGTTTCCGGAACAGATCCCGATTCATCTTCATTATTTTCGGCTTTTTTAATTTCGGTTCTGTCCACATCCCCGACTGCGGAAAATTTATAAACATTGTCCACAGAAAGAATATAATTATACCTGCCTGCCTGGACTATGTCCTCCGCACCTGTATTAAATTTGCCTTTTCCTATGATATCGCCGAATTTAGAATATGTTTCATACGATTTGGAATAGAGAACGGCTGTTCTGTCGTCTGAACAAGAAACGGCTTTCACTTTGCCTGAAAGTTTTGCCTTTCCGAATTTTGAAGCGTCTTTATTGAAAATCAGAAGCTCTGAAGAATCTTTATCTTCGTTTGTATCGCAAATCACCGCAGTGATATCCGAATCCTCCGAAGAAACAAATTCCGGAACAGAACCGCTGAAGGAGTAAACAGACAAAAGATTTTTTTCTTTCGAAACGTAGATTTTTTTATCAGTGACGATAAATATTTCGCTGCCTGAAATAAATTTGATAAAATATACATTGTCGCCGCTGAAACTGAATTTGGCATATTCAGTATTGTAGTCGAAATTCATTACATGAACGAAAGACGAGAGATTCAAATCATCCGCTTTAACAGTTGCAACTGCCAATGTTTTTCCGTCTTTATAAATTTTCGCCGAAACAACGTATTCATCGTCCGTAATCCATTTGTAGATGTTTGTGCCGGAGCTGTCATATCCCATAACAGAGCATTCAATAGTTTTAGCTCCGCTTTTTTCACCGGCAGTAGCGATTATGAAATTTCCGTTTTTAGACACATCTCCGCATATTATCGCATTGTCGGTATTCCCTGAATAAATTACGGACTTATCCAAAAACAATTCAAATGATTTATTTCCGAGGTCGTAGACAAGATCGTAATCTCCTGCCGTAGACATACGGGGTGAACCCATGGAAATTGTTTTGTAGCTGTAATCATCGGCCGACGAAGAAAGATAATAAAGCATATCATCTGTCAAGGCGGCAAATCCGGAATTTCTGATATCAAAAGACGACACATTTTTATTGTCGAGGGTGACAATATATTTTGAATTGCGCGATTCCTTCAGTCCCGAAAAACTCTTTTCAAACGGATAGTAAATTATTGTGCCGGTCATATATAAAACCGGAATTAAAATAATTATCGCTGTTAATAATAAAACGACAAACGTTTTTGCAAGATTTTTATTTTGTCTTTTATTTTTTTCCTTTTCTTCCGGGGTCAGTTCCTTTTTTACTTTTTTCGGTTTATTGCTTACCTGTTTGTTTTCGGAAGAAACTATATTATTATTTTTTTCGAAATCTGCATTTTCTTCGCGGTCTGTCTCTTCTTCGTATTCGACATCCTCTTCGTTTTCTTCGTCTTCGTCTTCGTCTTCTTCTGCTTCTTCTTCCTCTTCCTCTTCCTCGGACTCGTCTTCTTCTTCGTTTTCTTCTTTATATTCGGCGTCATCGGGCGATAAATCGGTTTCTTCGGCGTTTTCGTTTTCGCCTTTTTCCTCCTGAATTAACTCTTCCGGCTCTACGGGAGATTTTAAATCTTCTTTTTCCTTTATGATTTCGCTCGAATCGGATTTTTCATCGACTGTGATTTTTTCTTCGGCATTATTTTTTTCTGTCTTTTTGCCTTTCAGTTCTTCGGGAATTGGCTCGTGACGTATATTTCTTTTATATATTTCGGTAAATTTATCTTCTACGTTTTTATCCTGCGAAAAGGAGGAATTTTCTTTTTCAGCTTTTTTTATTTCAGAACCGTAAATTCTTGTGTTATCGCCTGCCGAAGAAAATTTAAAATCGTCTTCAGTCGGAAAATCATCGTCCTCAAAAATATCATCCACGTCGGGAAGTGGATTATTTTCTTTCGGATTTTTATTTTTGCCCTGATTTTTATTTTTATTATTGTTTTCGTTTTTCATCTTTTAATACATCCCAAAAAATGACAGAGAAAATATTGATAAATGTAAAAATATGTTTTTATTCAGTAGTAAATAAACGATAAATAATTGATAATCGGAAATAATCATTTTTCATATAATACTCTGTTCAGATACAGTCCCTGAGGAGGGGCTGTGATACCGGCAAGAGATCTGTCCTTAGACAAAATTATTTTTTTTATATCATCCGGGTCTATTTTGTTTTCTGAGACATTTACAAGCGTTCCCGTCATTATTCTGACCATATTGTAGAGAAATCCGTCGGCTGAAACGGTAAATTTTAAAATATCACCGTCTCTTTCAACTTTTGCATCTGTTACGGTTCTGACAGTATCGACTACAGAAGAACCGGTAGAACAAAATGAGGCGAAATCGTATTTGCCGATAAAATTAATAGCGGCCTTATTCATCAGTTCCTCGTCAAGCTTGTATTTATAAAGCCATACTCTGCCGTTTAAAAAAGGATCTCTGACAGAGCTGTTTCTAATCAGATAAATGTATTCTTTTGATTTGCAGTCATATCTTGAATGAAAATCAGCGTCGACCTCGTCGCAGCTTATCACAGAAATATCGTCGTCAATATTAGCGTTTACTGCGTCAACCGTTTTTCCACACGGAATAGTTTTATTCGTATGAAAATTGCAATAATATTCATTTGCATGAACTCCGGCGTCTGTTCTCGAACATCCGTAAACGGGAGAATTATCACCGAAAATTCTGTCTACGGCTTTTTGAATTTCTCCCTGAACGGATTTTGCATTTTCCTGAATCTGCCAGCCGTGGAATTTTGTGCCGACAAATTTTAATTTCAATCTCAAATTTCTCATTAATATTTTAATTATTTAAGTCAGATAACATGCGTGAAAAAATGATTCAAAATAATTATTCCGGCATAGAGAACCGCAAGAACTGTAAATGATATGTAATCTCTCCATGAAAGCGTCATTATTTTAAGTCGGGTTCTGCCTTCGCCGCCGTGGTAGCATCTGCACTCCATTGCAAAGGCAAGCTCATAAGCACGTCTGAAAGAATTTACAAAAAGCGGTACGAATATAGGTATAAGAGCCTTTGCCCTGTTTATTACGCTTCCGTTTCCGAGATCCGCGCCTCTTGCCTTCTGCGCGTTCATAATTTTTCCTATCTCATCGTTTAATGTAGGTATAAAACGAAGAGCGATAGTCATCATCATCGCAAGCGTGCCGACAGGAACATGTATTATTTTAAGCGGAGAAAAAAGTCTTTCCATTCCGTCTGTCAGAGAAGTGGGCGATGTGGTGTAAGTTAAAAGAGAGGAATATAATATTAGAACTATTATCCTTACGCAGATGAATATCGAGTTTGATAATCCGCCTGTCGTTATTTTTATTTTCCAAAATTCAACTAATGTTTCGCCGGTCTTCACATAAAAAAGCTGTATTACTGCCGTTATTATTATCACGAAAATAACGGCTTTAAGGCCTTTGAAAATAGTTTTGAACGGAATTTTAGAGACAAAAACGCATAAAATCGCGGCTAATGTGACAACTGCGAGCGATTCAAATGTTTTGCAGACAAATATGGCGATAATCGCTCCGAATGAAAAAACGAGCTTTGCCCTCGGATCCATTTTGTGAATATAAGAATCTCCGGGAAAAAACTGACCAATAGTTGCGTCTCTCAGCATTTTTTCTCCCCCTTTTCCTTAAAATACGAAAAGAGGACTTCTTCCGCTTTTTCTATTGTATATACGGCGGGGTTTAGTTTATATCCTTTTTTTATCAATCCGGACACAATGTAAGTCATCTGAGGAATATTCAGCCCGAGACTCAATAATTTATCCGCCTGAGAGAAAACAGAATCCACATCGCCGTCCATCGCAACTTTTCCGTGATCAATTACCACTACTCTTTCCGCATAAGCGGCGACATCCTCCATGGAATGAGAAACAATTATAACCGTGCTGCCTGTTTTTTTTCTGTAATTTGAAATAAGAGAAAAAATATTTCTTTTTCCCCTCGGGTCAAGACCTGCAGCGGGTTCGTCCATAATAAGGACTTCCGGTTCCATCGCCATTACTCCGGCTATCGCCACTCTCCTTTTTTCTCCGCCTGAAAGATCAAACGGAGATTTATTGAGCAATTCGTCTTTGACACCTGCGTATCTCGCGGCGGATCTGACCATTCTGTCGATTTCATCGTTATTTTTGCCCATATTTTTTGGACCGAATGATATATCCTTATAGACCGTGTCCTCGAAAAGCTGATACTCTGGATATTGAAAGCAGAGACCTACTTTAAACCTGACGTCCCTTTGAGTATCCTTGCTTTTATTTATATCATTTCCGTTGAACAGTATTCTGCCTTTCTGAGGTTCAAGAAGAGCGTTGAAATGCTGAATAAGAGTAGATTTTCCCGAACCGGTATGACCTATTATGCCGACAAATTCACCTTTCTCTATGGAAAGACTGACATTGTCAAGCGCCTTTGTCTCAAACGGGGTTCCGGCTCCGTATGTATAAGTCACATTCACGGCTTCAAGTATTTTCATTTGGTCGGTAATAATTCAACTTTCTAAAAATTTATTTATTAACGTAATTTGAATACGCATTTATAAAATCATCCGGCGTAAGTATTCCGTCGGGCAGCTTCATTCCTTTTTTTCTTAAATCCGATGCGAGCCTCGCCGAGTCCGGGAGAGAAAGTCCGGCATTTTCCAAAATTTTTTCCTCGGCAAAAACCTGTTTGGGGGTTCCCTCAGCAACTTTTTCGCCGTTTGTCATCACGATTATTCTGTCGGCAAGAACAGCCTCGTCCATATAGTGGGTGATTAAAACTATCGTAAGACCGAGCTCTTTATTTAGTTTCTGCATATACTTTACGACTTCTCTTCGTCCCTGAGGGTCGAGCATAGCAGTGGGCTCGTCGAGGACGATACACTCTGTTTTCATAGCCATAATGCCTGCGATTGCCACTCTCTGCTTCTGACCGCCCGAAAGTTTATGCGGTTCGGAAAATCTGTACTCGTACATTCCGAGAGCTTTTAGAGCCTCGTCGACTCTCTGCCTTATCTCCTTCTGCGGAACGCCGAGATTCTCCGGTCCGAATGCGACATCTTCCTCTACAACAGTTGCCACAAGCTGATTATCCGGGTTCTGAAAAACAACGCCTACGGTCTGTCTTATCTTAAGTTCGTTATCTTCGTCGGCGGTATCCATGCCGTTTACGAGAACATGACCGCTTTCGGGAACGATAATAGCGTTTGAAAGCTTTGCTATCGTCGATTTTCCGGAACCGTTATGACCGAGGATCGCGATAAATTCACCCTTATGTATGTCAAGATTAAAATTCTTTATCGCAAGCGGCAGAGAAATTTCTTCATCGTCCGACTCATAACGGTAATTAACATTTTTAAAACTGATTATTATGTCGTCGTTCATTTAACACCTAAAATTAAATCATGTAAGAAATGATTTAGTCCAAACTGCGGTTGAACCGCACGGAAGAAACAGACCGGAATCTTTAACGGGAAGACCGAGTTCATATGAACGGGTATTTCCGCCGAATTTTTTTTCAAGTACGAAAGAAAGAATATATTCCATAACAGACGGCGAAAGACCGGTAGTGTAAGAATTTAACAGAAGAGCTTTTGAATTTTCAGTCAGAAGTTTGGAACATTCAAAAACAAGCTCGTAAATTTTATCTTCGAGTTTCCACACTTCTCCGCCGGGACCTCTGCCGTAAGACGGAGGATCCATTATTATGATGTCGTATTTATTGTTTCGTCTTATCTCTCTTTCGACAAATTTAAGGCAGTCATCGACAAGCCACCTGACCTGCCCGCCGGAGACGCCTGACGACAAAGCGTTTTCCTTTGCCCACGACGTCATACCTTTAGATGCGTCTACATGAGTGACCGCAGCTCCCGCTTTAAGTGCGGATACGGTAGCCGCGCCTGTATAGGCGAAAAGATTCAATACCTTAGGCTGTCTGTTTTCGGTTTCCAAAGTGTTTTTTATTATCTTTTCGCACAATTCCCAGTTGACAGCCTGCTCGGGGAAAAGTCCTGTATGCTTAAATCCCATATTTTTAACATTGAATTTAAGCCGACCGTATGAAATTGTCCATTTTTCGGGTATTTTATTGTAAAACTCCCAATGGCCTCCGCCGGTAGACGACCTGATATACCTCGCGTCGGCTTTTTTCCAGAGATAATCTGTCTTTGGAGTATGCCAGATTATCTGCGGATCCGGTCTTATTAGCAAGACATTGCCCCATCTTTCAAGCTTTTCTCCGTCTGAGCAGTCGATAATCTCGAAATCTTTCCAATTATCTGCTATTTTCATTTTTTCAGAGAAGTTTATCCTTTACTACGTCTGCAATCATATCGGAAAGTCTGTCAATCTTTTCAAGGTCCTTGCCCTCAAGCATGACTCTGATTAAAGGCTCTGTGCCCGAAGCTCTTACCAATACCCTGCCTTCGTCACCGAGTTCTTCCTCGGCTTTCTTTATGGCTATTTTGATATCCTCGTCTTCATTGAGCCTGTGTTTTCCGAATGCGGAAACTTTTACATTTTTAAGTATCTGAGGATAGATGTCGATTTCTTTGGCGAGCTCTTTCAGAGATTTGCCTGTTTCCCTCATAATATTCAAAACCATTACGGCAGAAAGCTCTCCGTCGCCTGTTGTGGCATGGTCGAGGAATATAATATGTCCCGACTGCTCGCCGCCGATTGAATAGCCTTTTTCAAGCATTCTTTCAAGCACATACCTGTCGCCGACTTTTGTCGCCTCGAAATTAATACCCTCGTTTTCGCAGAATTTTCTGAGACCCAGATTTGACATTACCGTTCCGACAAGAGTATTGCCGTTTAACTTGTTTTTAGTTTTATAATATTTTGAAGCGATCGCCATAATCTGGTCGCCGTCTACAACAGTACCGTCCTCGTCTACACATAGAAGCCTGTCCGCGTCGCCGTCAAATGCGAATCCGACTTCATAATCATGAGCCTTTACAAATTCGGAAAGACCTTCGATATGGGTGGAACCGCAGTTCAAATTAATATTGACTCCGTCCGGATCGGCATTTAATATTATTGCCTCTGCTCCTATCTGCTTAAAAAGCTGACTTGCCGTAACAGATGCGGAACCGTTGGCGCAGTCAACAGCGGCTCTTATTCCGTAGAACTGACTGACCGCCGCGGACGCAAGATGATTTATATAATCTCTTTTTGCGTTTACGGCTCGTGTAACTTCACCTACGTCGCCGCCTATCATTACCGGAGGCTGTCTCACTTCATCAAGAATAATAGCTTCTATTTCGTTTTCCATCTCATCCGGAAGCTTATAGCCGGAGGACTGAAAAATTTTAATTCCGTTGTACTCGCACGGATTGTGAGACGCCGAAATCATTACGCCCGCGTCATAATTGTACGTTTTCACGAGGTACGCGACCGCAGGAGTCGGAACAACACCGAGCATAAGAACATCCGCTCCGACGCTGCAAAGTCCAGACGCCAACGCACATGCGAGCATATCACCTGATTTTCTTGTGTCCATTCCAATCAAAACCTTAGGTCTTGATTTTGTATTTTCCGCAAGAACCATTGCCGTGGCTCTTCCTATTCTCATGGCGAGCTCGCCTGTTATTTCCGTATTTGCTATTCCTCTGGCGCCGTCGGTGCCGAATAATCTTCCCATAAAAATTTTTCTCCTTGAATTGTTAATATCGATTTAATAAAGATCCTGCTGACCCGGTTTCACTATGCCTAAATGCTTATAAGCAGCGTCTGTCACGATCCTGCCTCTCGGCGTTCTTCCGAGAAAACCTATCTGCATCAAATACGGCTCGTAGACATCTTCGATGGTTACGGACTCTTCTCCTATTGCCGCTGCAATCGTATCAAGTCCGACGGGTCCGCCGTTGTAATTTTTAATCATAGTTATTAAAAGAAGTCTGTCTATGTTGTCAAGACCGAGCTCGTCTATCTCCATTTTTTCAAGCGCCATGCAGGCAGATTGTTTTGTGATAACTCCTTCTCCCAAAACCTCGGCGTAATCCCTTGTTCGTTTGAGAAGTCTGTTGGCTATTCTCGGTGTTCCTCTCGAACGAGACGCTATCTCATATGCTCCGCTGTCGTCGATATCTATTCCGAGTATTCTCGCGCTCCTTTTTACTATCTGCGCAAGTTCCGACGGTTTGTAGAGTTCAAGTCTGAGTATTACGCCGAATCTGTCGCGAAGCGGAGCGGAAAGCTGACCGGCTCTCGTCGTTGCCCCTACCAATGTGAATCTTTTAAGGTCAATTCTGATTGATCTCGCCGCAGGACCTTTGCCGATTATTATGTCAATCGCGCTGTCCTCCATTGCCGGATAAAGAACTTCTTCCACCGACCTTGACAATCTGTGTATTTCATCAATGAAAAGCACGTCGCCGTCATTTAAATTTGTAAGTATAGCGGCTAAATCGCCCGGTTTTTCTATTGCAGGTCCCGATGTAATTCTTATCTGAACACCGAGTTCATTTGCGATAATTCCTGCCAAAGTTGTTTTCCCGAGACCGGGAGGGCCGTAAAGTAAAACGTGGTCAAGAGCTTCGCCTCTCTGCTTTGCGGCGTCAATATAGACACGCATATTTTCCTTGACCTTTTCCTGTCCGATATATTCTTTTAATGTTTTAGGACGAAGACCCGCCTCGGTATCGTCATCGGCGCTGTTGAAATCAGGCGATACCATTCTGTAATCTTTATTTTCTTCTGCCATATATTATCACTTAAAGTTATATAATTATTGAAATACTTTAATCAGATGAGCGTGTCCATTTCGGACAACGCTTTTTTTATCATCTCCTCGACCGAAAGATTTTTATCAAGTCCTGAGACAATTTTAACCGCGTCTGACTGAGTATATCCGAGGTATAAAAGCGCGCTGACGGCTTCCTCGGCGTTGGACGAAAGGACTGAACCCGATTCGGGTATGTTATCGTCGGTTTCAGCGGAATCGGAATAAGCTTTAAGCTTTCCTTTTAATTCCATACATATTCTCTGCGCGCCTTTCGCTCCTATTCCCTGAGCCTTCGATATTGTTTTGTAATCGTTCTGATTTACGGCTCTCGCAAGTGATTCCGGCGTCAAAGACGAAAGAACCGAAAGCGCGACTTTATTGCCGACTCCGCTTACATTGAGGAGAAGTTTGAAAACATCGAGTTCTTTTTCGTCATAAAATCCGTAGAGTTCAATCGCATCCTGTCTGACGGACATATATGTGTAAAGCGTGGCTTTTGAACCGACCGGTCCGAGTTTAGTCAATGTGTTGTATGACACGTAGCACAGAAAACCTGCGCCGTTAACATCGATAGCCGCATAATTTAAATCCTTTTTTAAGATTGTACCTGTCAAAGAATAAAACATAATATCAAATAAAACCTGAAAAATTATTGTAAACTGCTGAGCCTGCCTATGACTGAGCCGGCAGAATGAGCGCAGCAGATAGCCATCGCGAGCGCGTCGGCGGTATCGTCGGGCTTCGGAACGGAATCGAGATTTAAAATAATCCTCGTCATTTCCTGAACCTGTTTTTTCTCGGCTCTTCCGTATCCCACAACAGACTGTTTAACCTGAAGAGGAGTGAACTCGCAAATTCTCATATCGTGCTGTTTCGCCGCAAGAAGGATAACCCCCCGCGCCTCGGCAACATAAATCGCCGTCTTTTGGTTTGTGTTGAAATAAAGCTTTTCAACTGACATTGCCTCGGGCTTAAATTTATCTCCAAGATAGTTAAGTCCGTCATAAATTTCAACGAGTCTTGAATTAAAATCCGTATGAGCCTCGGTAGTTATCGCGCCGTAATCAACTACGGAAAAATGATTATTGAGATAATCAATAATGCCGTAGCCGACGATTGCATATCCGGGATCTATTCCAAGTATTCTCAAAACAGTTTTCTCCAAAAGTACAGTTATTTAGGTTATTATATCACAATTTATAACGTCTAACAATATTTATATTAAAATAAATATTATTATTTTAGAGATAATAATATAAATAAAGTTGAAAAAGTCAGCAGAATATGATAAATTAAATACATTAAAACTTTAATCAATCGGAGTGAAAATCAATGTCTGAATACTTGCACGCGAAGCACGCGAAAAATGAAGATTATGAAAAATTGGTAGAGCTTATGGACACAGCTTTCTCATTTCCAAATTATTCTTTTCCGGATCTTCTTCCAAAGCTTTACAATAAAGACAGAAACGATATTTCTCAGCAGCTTTGCGTTGATGTAAACGGTGAATTTCGTTCGACAATAGGACTTTTTTACAACACGGTAGACGTATGCGGCGAGAAAATCAAGTCATGCGGAATAGGAAATGTCTGCGTAAAAAAAGAATACAGAAACCAAGATTATATGAAATTCAATATGTCTTGCGCCATGGATGAGATAAAGCAAAAATTCACGGATTTCGCTTTTCTTTCGGGTCAGCGCCAGAGATACGGATATTATTCTTTTGAGTTGGGCGGCGTTTCATATTCTTTCGATTTCAAAACGGTAAATGTAAAGCATCTTTTTGGAAAATACGAAAAATGCGGTTGTGAAGCGATAGAATTGAAAGATAACGACAGCTGCGAAGAACTGATAAAAATCAACGAAAACAGACCATGTCATTTTGACAGAAAAAAACTTCCTGTAAACGAAATATTGAGGTCATGGTTTGACAAGCCGTACAAAGTGATGAAAGACGGCGGATTCATAGGTTATTTTGTGGCGGAGAAAAATCCGGAAAATATCAATGAGATTGGATATACGGATGAAAAATACATACCTGACATATTGAGAACAGCGCTTGACATTTCGGGAAAAAATATCATACGAGTTTCCTGCCCTCCATTCGATACTCCTCTTTATGATTTTCTCACAAAATACGGCGATAATTTCTATATCAGATCATCTGAACAATTCTCCGTTTTAAATTATCAGAAAATTATAAGAGCGTATTTAAACCTCGAAAAGACATATAAAAATCTTGCCGACGGAGAGACGGTTCTTCTTATTAATACGCCGATATTCCCCGAAAAAATATACATCGGAGTAAAAAACAACAATGTTACAGTCGAAGACACAAATCTGCCGGCTGATATTCAGCTTGAACATTTAGAGGCAATGAGACTTCTTTTCTCAATATCGAGTGAAAAACGAAGATTGTTAAATCCGGCCGCAGCCTCATGGTTCCCGCTGCCGCTTTATGTATGGCCTTCTGATTCGGTTTAAAAAAAATAATAAAATATCAAAAGGGACTGTCAGAAAAAACAGTCCCTTGTAATTTTTATTCTTCGTCATCGGTTCTTGTCAATATCGGCTCCGCTCCGTTTTTTACGCAGTCCGCCGTGATAGTTACGCCTGTAATCGATTCATCAGACGGGACGCTGAACATGACGTCAAGAAGCGTGCTTTCCATAATAGCCCTGAGACCCCTCGCGCCTGTATTCCTCTCAATCGCAAGATCTGCCATTGCGTCGAGCGCGTCATCCTCAAATGTCAATTTTACATTGTCCAATTTAAAAAGCTCTGTATACTGCTTTACGAGAGAATCCTTTGGCTCTTTAAGTATCTTTACAAGCGCTTGCCTGTCAAGATTTTGAAGAGCGGCAATTACCGGAAGACGACCGACCAGTTCGGGAATAAGACCGAACTTAACAAGATCCTGAGGAATTACTTTGGTCATTATCTTATCGTAATCGATATTCTCTTTTGTAAGAATATTCGCTTCAAATCCCAAAACGTTGGAGCCGAGTCTTCTTTCGATTATTTTTTCAATTCCGTCAAAAGCTCCGCCGCAGATAAATAATATATTTTTTGTATCTATTTGAATAAATTCCTGCTGAGGGTGCTTTCTGCCGCCCTGAGGAGGGACATTAGCTATTGTTCCCTCAAGGATTTTCAGAAGAGCCTGCTGAACGCCCTCACCCGATACGTCTCTTGTGATAGATGTATTTTCGGATCTTCTCGAAATTTTATCTATTTCATCGACGTATATTATTCCGCGTTCCGCCTTGTTAATATCGTAATCGGCAGCCTGAATAAGTCTAAGCAGAATATTTTCGACATCCTCGCCGACATAGCCTGCCTCCGTCAGCGTTGTGGCGTCGGCTATCGCAAAAGGAACGTCTAAGGTCTTTGCAAGAGTGCGCGCAAGAAGAGTTTTTCCTACTCCTGTCGGACCCAAAAGCAAAATATTGCTTTTCTGAATATCGACATCGGAATCATCAGATGAAAAAACTCTCTTGTAATGATTGTAAACCGCGACGCAGAGAGCTTTTTTTGCATCGTCCTGCCCTATTACATATTCGTCAAGTGTCTTTTTGAGTTCTGCCGGCTTTGGAAGATTATCATAATAATTTTCATGAACTGTTTTTTCTTCATCATCGTCGTCCGATTCAAAAGCATAAACGTAAAGTTTCGCTATGCAGTCTTTGCATATACAGACGCCAGAAGGCATTTCGTAAAGCTGGGAAACCTGACTGCCTGTCCTGCCGCAAACCGCGCATCTCGGTTCCTGACCGGGTCCGTTATTGTATTCTGCCAATTTCTTTCTCCGTGCACTATTTATTATAAACAGTTAATAATACTTATAATTTCATCAAAAGGAGCATTATCGAAAATGCTCCTTTTAAATTAAACATTTTTTATCTATGGTCAATAATCTTATCGATGATACCGTAGTCAAGAGCCTCGTTTGGAACCATCCAATTATCTCTTTCGGTATCCTGAACTACCTGCTCGTATGGCTTGCCTGTGTTCTCGGCAAGTATTCTGTTGAGCTGTTCCTTTGTTCTCAGTACATCCTTCATAGCTATTTCCATATCGGTAGCCTTGCCCTGAGTACCGGATGCAACCTGATGTATCATTATTTTGCTGTTGGGAAGAGAATATCTCTTTCCTTTTGTTCCGGCAGCGAGAAGAAATGCTCCCATAGACGCCGCAAGACCCATGCATATTGTAGATACATCCGGTTTGATGTAATTCATTGTATCGTAAATAGCGAGACCGGCCGTTACGCTTCCGCCGGGGCTGTTGATATAGAGTGAAATATCCTTTGTGGGATCCTGACCTTCAAGGAAAAGGAGCTGAGCTACCACAAGGCTTGCCGTAACATCGTTCACCTCATCTGAAAGAACTATGATTCTGTCATTTAAAAGACGGGAATATATATCATAGGCTCTCTCGCCTCTATTTGTTGTTTCTATTACTGTAGGTACTAATGCCATCTTAAATACCTCCTAATGGCCCAATGAAAATTTCTGAAATAATTCCTGACATTTCAAGACTTAAACCGCGGAAACTGTCTATGAGACCAATATTAGAGATTAATCTTAAATAAAACTTGAAAAGTCAAAAAAAGTCAAATTATTAGCCTTTGTTTGACTTTCAAGCAAACATCAGAAAAATTTCAGATTATTCCTCTGTTTTTTCTTCAGACGAATCCTCTTTTTTATCGTCGGACGAGTCGGCTTTTTCGGACTCATCGTCTTTCTTCTCTTCGGGCTTGGGGGCTGTGGCTACAGCTGCTTTGACAACTAAATCAATCGTCTTTCTTCTGATTATATTGTCAAGTATAGTCTCTTTGGAAACTGCCTCCTTGAATTTGTCGGGCTCCATGTTGTAATTTTTGGCAAGAGTATTAACCTCTTCCTCATACTCTTCATCAGAAGCTTCGATATTTTCCGCCTTTGAAATATATTCGAGAGCAAGGTCAACCTTGACGTTTTTCTCCGCTCTGTCATGATAAAGCTGAGCGAAATACTGCTCGGTCATACCGGTATATTTCATATACTGCTCAAGTGAAACGCCCTGACTCATTCTGAGGTTGTAATCGAACTCATTCATCATATCCTGAACAGCTCTTTGAGTCATTCCGTTTGGAATGGTGTTTGTAACCTTTTCGGAAAGCTTGTCAAGAACGTTGTTTCTGAAATCTGTCTCTGCCTGATTTTCTCTGGCCTCGGTAATGTTTTTCTTTGTATCCGCCCTGAGTTCGTCGATGGTATCAAACTCCGAAACATCCTTTGCGAAATCATCGTCGAGAGCGGGAAGCTCTTTGATTTTTACTTCTTTGATTTTAATTGAGAATACCGCTTCCTTGCCTGCGAGATCCTCTGCGCCGTAATCAGACGGGAATTTTACCGTGATGTCAAACTCTTCACCTGTTTTATGACCGATAAGCTGATCCTCAAATCCGGGAATAAACGAACCCGAACCTATTGTAAGGTCATAGTCCTCCGCGCTTCCGCCGGCAAACTCCTTGCCGTCGATTCTGCCCTTGTAGTCGATTGTGGCAATATCGCCCGACTCAACAGGTCTTTCCACCTCCGTGAAACGGGCGTTGTCTTCCTGCTGTTTTTTAAGCTCGTTTTCAACGTCCTCGTCTGTCACAACAACCTCGGCTTTTTCAGCCTCTATCCCCTTGTAATCATCTATTTTGACCTCGGGCTTCACATCAACTTTAAAGGAAAGCTCAACGCCTGTTTCATCAATAGTATTGATTTTAAATTCCACTGGGTTGTCGACAGCTTCTACGTTATTGTCCTTTATATCCTTTTCATAAACATCGGGGAAAACAGAATCGAGAGCAGATTCATAAAACGCCTTTCTTCCGTATTCCTTTTCGATGATTGCTTTGGGAGCTTTTCCTTTTCTGAATCCGGGAACTGTAATTCTTTTTCCTTCTTTTCTAATCTCGTCGTCTACAGCTTTTTTAAAAGTCTCAGCGTCTATGGTCATTTCAACAGAAACCTGATTTTCGGCTGTTTTTTCCACTGATTTAAAGCTCATATGTTTTTCTCCTTTTTCACACATGATAATTGCGCATCGGCCGCCGTCAATAGCGTTATAAGTTTTCTGCTTTTTTCAGACAGAATAACCGACATTTTATTACAAGACGCAAATCATGTCAAAATTCAACTGATATATTATATCAAAACTTAAGTATTTTTTCCATACCCATTATAAAAAAATTATAATTTTAAGGTAAAATTTTAACGAAAAAATCAGCTGTCTTTTGTTGATTTTTTAATATTTTTCGATAAGCACCGGACAAAAACCAATATGGTCGCATGAAACGAGCGAAAATTGAATACCGTCCGATAAAACGCGGTCGAATCTTCCTGTTCTGTCGCCGTGTATATGCCCGAAATAGCAGCGTTTAATTTTTCTTTCAACTATCGTTTCATAAACAGGTCCGCCGAACGATTCGCCGTCAAAAGGAGGATAATGAAGGAACACTACCGGCTCGCCGCCGAGTTTCAGACCCGCGTCGATAGATGTTTCAAGTCTCTGTTTTTCCCTCAGCATGATTTTTTTATCTTCTTCGGGTTTTTCAGACTGATTAAACCATCCTCTTGTTCCGCAGACGGAAATATTTCCGCATAAAACAGCGTCGTTGAATAATATCGTTATCGTATTGAAATTATTGAGTTTCAAAAAATTATCGATTTTATTTCTCGTCGACCACCAAAAATCATGATTGCCTTTTATTAAAATTTTTCTGCCCGGAAGTGAATTTAAAAATTCAAAATCGGTTTTCGTCTCCTCTAATTTCATTGCCCATGAAATATCGCCGGGAATTACAACATCATCTGTATCGGAAATAATCCTGCGCCAGTTTTTCTCTATTTTTTCAACGTAATTATCCCAGCCTTTGAACACATCCATAGGCTTGTCCGAACCTAAAGAAAGATGAGTATCGGCAAGCGCAAAAAGCGACATAAGATACTCATCTCCTTATCATTTTTTATTTTCTGTCAAATTAGATTTTCAACATGCCAAAAACGACTTTTCTCATAGAGTCGATGTCGTTTCCGCAGTTAATGTTGAACCTTATAGGTTTGTCTTTGAGCGATGAAAGCTGAGTCGGAGCTTTAATTCCTGTAAGTTTTTCAAGCTCTGAAAGATTTTCAAAGTCGTCGGAACCCGCGTGGCCGTTCAATGCGGTCATAACGCTTGTGCAGAATTTAAACGGGCTTGCGGTAGACGCGATAACAACGGGAGTATCGTCGCCTGTCTTTTTGACATAGTCGTTTAAAACTTTGATTGCGACTGACGTATGAGTATCGGCAAGATAGCCGAACTTGTCATATGTTTCCTTAATCGTTGCCATAGTTTCATCGTCGGAGCAGAATCCGCCGTAGAATCTGTCGGCAACAGCTTTGTGAACCTCATCCGAAACAGCGAATTTTCCGGTTTCTTTTAGAGAAGAATAGAGTTTTCTGACTTCTTCGTCATCGCCGCCGTACAAGGTAAAAATAAGCCTTTCAAGGTTTGAAGAGATAAGAATATCCATTGACGGAGAAATAGTGGAATAGAATTTTCTGTTCCTGTCGTATACGCCGGTATTTATGAAATCGGTGAGGACGTTGTTTGAATTTGAAGCGCATATCAGTTTATTTACCGGAAGACCCATTCTGACAGCATAATTTGCGGCGAGGATGTTTCCGAAATTACCGGTGGGGACTACTATATTTATCTTCTCGCCCAAAGAAATTTGATCTTTATTGAGAAGGTCGCAGTAAGCCGAAAAATAGTAGACTATCTGAGGGACAAGCCTGCCCCAGTTTATCGAATTGGCAGATGAAAATACAAGATTGTTTTCATCAAACACCTTTTTTGTTTCCTCATCTGTAAATATCGCCTTAACTCCGGTCTGGGCGTCGTCGAAATTTCCGTTTACAGAGCAGACGCCGACGTTTGAACCTTCCTGTGTCTGCATCTGACGCTGCTGCATCGGACTGACTCCGGAATTGGGATAAAACACCAAAATTTTAGTGCCGTCTACATCCTTGAATCCTTCAAGAGCCGCCTTGCCCGTGTCTCCCGATGTAGCGACAAGGATAACAATGTCCTTATTTTTGAGCGTGCGTTTTGCGGAACCTTTTAGAAGATAAGGAAGAAGCTGAAGAGCCATATCCTTAAAAGCGCATGTGGGTCCGTGCCACAGCTCGAGAATATTTACATTGTCGTGAATATTTACTACCGGAGCAACAGCGGCAGACGAAAATTTTCCGTTTCCGTACGCGTTATCGACGTAATCGGAAAGTTCATCCTCGTCAAAATCCTCAAGATAAAGTCCGAGAATTTTTTTAGCTCTGTCCTGATAACCGAGTTCCTTCAAATCGTCGATAAATTGAAGCGATACAGTCGGGACGGAAGTCGGGACGAAAAGTCCTCCGTCAGACGAAATGCCTCGCGTAATCGCTTCAGCGGATGTAATACGTTTTTTTGTGTCTCTTGTGGATGTATAATCCATGGTATTTCCTTTCGAATGAAAATTTCCCGCAGTAATGAAATAAATTCTGTAAAGCTGAAATGATTATTTATTTTCATAAATTATCATATTTATGAAAATATAAATTTCAGCATACAAAGTTATTATAAAAGTTAACATCTGATTTGTAAAGTAAAATTTAAAAAATAATTTATCTTTTGTGTCCGGGCGCAGAAGATAAATATCAAATCAATATATTTGTATGCGGCACGGAAAATAAAGATCTTTAATTTGTTAAACTCCCCGAAAAAAATACGGGGAGCGCGTTTTATTTAAGTCCGAGTTCGCTTGAAACTTTATCCGCGTCAAGCTTCAAAATTTTGGAAATACCCTTTTCCTGCATTGTTACGCCATAGAGGATATCCGCCTGTTCCATAGTTCCTCTTCTGTGAGTGATGAGAATAAACTGCGTCTTGTCGTCAATGCTTTTAATATATTTCGCGTATCTTACAACATTCACATCGTCAAGAGCCGCCTCAACCTCGTCGAAAATGCAGAAAGGCGCGGGCGTCACTTTTAGCATAGCAAAAAGAAGAGCTATTGCGGTGAGACCTTTCTCTCCGCCGGAAAGAAGATTAAGATTTCTTACGTTTTTGCCGGGCGGCTGAGCCTTTATTCCTATCTCCGATTCGAGAATATTATCCTTATCTTCGATATAAAGTTCCGCTTTTCCTCCTCCGAAAAGTTCAATGAAAGTATCGGCAAAATACTTATTAATGAGATCAAATTTTTCCGAAAAACGTTCCTTCATCGAACTTGTGAGGTCAGAAATCAATTTTCTCAATTCGTCTCTCGATTTTTTCACGTCGTCAATCTGACATGACATAAAATCAAATCTTTCGGAAACCTGTTTATATTCCTCAATAGCTCCTGTATTGACGGAGCCGAGAGAATTGATTTCAGATTTGATGGAACTCAGTTTTTTTCTCGCCTCCGCAACTGTTCCGAGTTTGATATTCAAACCTTCCGCTTCTCTTACAGTCAATTCGTATTCTTCTAAAAGCTTATTTCTCAAATCGGAAGAACTCTGTTCAAGGCTGTTTTTCTTTTCCTCAAGTCTTACAATCTCGGAGGAAAGTTTTTCTTTCAAGTCGTTTTTGTCCCTTTCCTCCTGTCTTAAATCAGCCGTTCTCGATTCAATTTCGCTTCTGCGGGAATTTAAAGCAGAAATTTCATCTGATATTTTTTTCTTTTCGGATCTTAAAGATTCGCTTTCCTTTCTGAGAACATCGTTTTTATATTTAATCTCCTCATTTTTTTCCGCTAAAATTCTGATTTGTTCATCGGCTCTTTTTTCAAAGTCTTTTCTGTCGGTTTTCTGCTGACGCAAAACGGCAAGCGAAGAAACTATATTATCTCTGTCTTTTTCAAGACCTGCATATTTTAAATTGGCTTCGTTTATTTTTTCGCCGAGAGAACTGATATTTTCTTCAAGAGACTTTTTCTCTGCGGCGGCTTCTTCGTTCATCCGCCTTATTTTCGCGTATTCATCTTCATATTCCGACTGTTTTTTTCTGAAATTATCTATATCGGTTTTCAGTTTTTCAGTTCTTTCGGAGGCGGAACCGGTTTCGTCGGAAAGCGAAGAAATGACGTTTTTTGCGGCGTTGATCCTCTCTTCGTTTACTGATAAATCAGAAAGTAATTTTGTCTTGACGTCCTTGGATTTTTCAATCTCGGCGTCAGTCAAATCGAGCTGGGCTTTTTCCTGCGCGAGTTCTTCTTTTATGCGGCGCAAATCTTCTTTTTTTCTTTCGTATTCATTTAAACCGGATTCAATTTCGGTTTTGAGTTTTTCTCTTTCGTTTTTTCTTGAAAGAAAACCGGAATGTTGAATTTTTGAGCCGCCTGTCATTGAACCGCCGGCATTCATAACCTGACCGTCCAATGTGACTATTTTAAATCTGTGCGAATATCTTCTGCCGATTTCGATAGCCGTATCCGTATCTTCGACAACGGCGACTCTTCCGAGGAATGAATAGACTATATCCCTGTATTTGTCATCAAAATCGACGAGGTCGCAGGCGAGGGAAATATACCCTCTATACCTTGAAAGTCCGTTTTCTTCAAGAATCCTTCCTCTTACAGAGGTGATTGGAAGAAATGTCGCCCTGCCGAGATCGTTTTTCTTGAGAAAATACATGGCATTTCTCGCATCATTTTCATTTTCGGTGACTATATCCTGAATAGCCGCGCCCAAAGACGTTTCTATTGCGAGAGCGTATTTTGAATCAGTATTTATCAGACTTGACAGCGGACCTATTATTCCGGAGAGTCTGCCTGTCTTTTTTTCCTTCATTACTTGTCTGACGGAGCCCTGATAGCCCTCCATGTTCTTTTCCATATCGTCAAGAAGTCTGAGCCTTGATTTTTTTGTTTCAATGTCAAGACCCAATTTATCCAAGGAAAATTTAGACTCTTCGAATTTCCGGTTTTTAGAGCTGATTTTCAAATTCCTGCCGGCAAGCTCGTTTAAAAGCGATTTGAGCTTTTCGTTGATTTCTTCAACCTTTGCGCAGAGCTCTTTTTCTGCTGTCTCGAACTTTTCAAGCTCTTCCTTTTTTTTCTCAATTTCGCCGTTCACAGACGCCGCACGTTTTTCTATTTCCGAAAGCGACGATGAAGCGGACGCGGATTTTAATTTTTCCTCAGAAATAAGGAAATTTAATTTCTGCTCTTCCGAGTCAAGTGAATTTATTTTTTCAAGGACAGAATTTTCTTTTGCTCTGAAAGAGCTTATCTCTTCCTGAATTTTTGTTTTTTCCTCAGAAAGAATGTCAAGTTTTTTCTCTGTGTCTTCCTTATCTTTTTCTTTTTCTTCTATCTCAATATCTATTCTGCTGTAATTTTCGTCTCTCTTTTTCTTTTCGTCTTTTTCCTTCCTGATGTCTTCCTCGTTATGAGAAAAAGTATTTTCATTTACCGCAATCTGAGATTCTTTCTCGGACGCCGAAGATTCAAGTTCTTCTGATTTTTCTCTGTTTTTTTCAATAGATAAGTTGATATTTCTCGTTTCCTCGTCTATAGAGTCCGTCTCCGATTGAAGTTCTTCAAGTTTTTTGACGGCTTCGTTTCGCTGAACAGACACGGCGGTCAATTTATCGGCCACGGTTCTGATGCTGTCATCGGATTTATGAATAGTATCAAGCCACAGACCTATTTCGACTTCTTTTTTATCCTCAGAAAGCGAGATAAATTTTTTAGCCTTTTCCGACTGTTCTTTCAAAGGCTCTATTCTGTCTTCGAGTTCAGACATGATGTCGCCGAGACGCAATAAATTTTCTTCAGCCCCGGCAAGTCTTTTCTCGGCGTCCTCGCGTCTGTACCTGTAATGGGAGATGCCGGCGGCTTCCTCAAACATCTGCCTTCTCTCGTCGCCTTTTGCAGATACCATATCCTCAATTCTGCCCTGAGATACGAGAGAATAGCCGTCTCTTCCGATTCCGGTGTCCATAAAAAGCTCGTTTATGTCTCTCAGTCTTACGGAGGCGCCGTTGATTTTATATTCCGATTCGCCGGAACGATAATATCTTCTTGTCACCTTAATTTCGTCGGAATCAAAATCAAGACTTCTGTCTGAATTGTCGAGAGTTAAAGTGACCTCAGCAAATCCGTACTGCTTTCTTTCGCCGGTTCCGGAGAAAATTACATCCTCCATTTTGGAACCTCTGAGGTTTTTTGTGGACTGTTCGCCTAAAACCCATCTGACTGCGTCGGATATGTTGCTTTTGCCGGAGCCGTTAGGTCCGACTACAGCAGTCATTCCTTTTGAAAAAGTCAGTTTTGTCTTGTCGGGGAATGATTTGAATCCCTGCATTTCAAGCGATTTTAGATACATTTATGTCTCCGGTTTTTTACTGATATAATTTTCCGCCGACACCTCGCCGGCTTTAATGTTTTCATCGGCAATGACAGACGCGTCATAACCGATTGATTTAAGTTTATTGATATTCTCTTTTTTCTGCCCTACAACTTTAGATATGTCCTTGCCGGCGCATTTTATCAATATGTTATTTTCGAGACGTTTTTCTCTGATTTCATTCATAATTTTATCAAAGAAAATTTTTGATTCGACTTTTTCTCTGAACGCCGGATGATAGCACCCTGCCACATATCCTTCCTCGACGCCGCCGCCCGAATGAAGGCCGAGCCTTATTACTTTTATGCCCGCTTTTTCAAACATTGGCAGCAGCTTTGAACATAAATCAACCGTCTCGTCAAGAGTCGGCGGAATATATTTTCCCTGTCTGTAAAGCTCGCAGAGCTTAGTGTTTTCGAGGACTACCGTCGGGTAGATCCTGACAGTTTTCGGAGAAAGACCTATTATTTTTTCTGCGGTTTCAAGACATTTTTCGTCCGTATCGCCGTAAAGCCCCGTCATCATCTGCAGTCCGAGTTCTATGCCGAATGATTTTATCAGATTGGAAGCTTTTACGGTATCGGCGCAAGTATGACCTCTTTCATTCAATTTCAAAACTTCGTCGTCCATTGACTGAGCTCCGAGTTCAACAGCGGAAACGCCGTATTCTTTAAGTATCTCAAGAGTATCACAGTCTATGGCGTCAGGTCTTGTTGAACATCTTATTCCCTTGAAATACCCGTTTTGAACATAAGGGAAGGCGGCTTTCAGAAGAGATAGCATATAATCTCTGTCAATAGCGGTAAAGCTGCCTCCGAAAAAGGCTATCTCGGAATTTTCGGAATCTACGCCGCTTTTCAAAGCGATTTCCGCGGCACTGACGACATCTTCCGGTCCCGGCTCCTTCTGCTGCCCGGAGATTGCAACCTGATTGCAGAAAGAACATCTGTGTCTGCAGCCGAGATGAGGCACGAAAATCGCCACGTTTGCGTGCTTATTCAAAACAATCTGCCCTCCCGAAGAAAATTTAAGCCGTCAATTATTACCGAATTTTTTATCGCCGGATAAACTGCGGAAATAAACCGGCCGCGTAAATATAAATCAGACATTAATGCCCATCAGCTTTAACGCTTCCCTCGCTGCCGACTGCTCGGCTTTTTTCTTTGAATGTTCCGTTCCGACGCCGATTACATTTGAATCGAGATGAACCTCGACCGTAAAACGTTTGTCGTGGTCGGGACCTGACTCTCCGACTACAACATACTCGAGAGTTTCGGTATGATTTTTCTGAACTATTTCCTGAAGGAGTGTTTTGTAGTCCGAATATTCCTTTTTATCTCCGTCAAAATCGGATATGAAACGAAGGATAAACTTTTTCGCCTCTTTAATTCCTCCGTCGAGATAAATTGAAGCTATGAGAGCTTCAAAAGCGTCGGATAATATAGAGGGCCTTTTGTATCCTTCCGCAATTATTTCTCCGTGTCCGAGTCTCAGATAAGAGCCTAAGTCAATCCGTTTTGCGAATTGATACAAAGCGTCCTCGCAAACAAGCGAAATTCTGAGCTTTGTGAGTTTTCCTTCGGGATAATCGGGATATTTATTGAATAGATACTCCGCCGTGACCATTCCGAGTACGCTGTCTCCCAGAAATTCAAGACGCTCGTTGAATCTGCATGATTTTTTCACTTCGTTCGCATATGACGAATGGGTTAAAGCTGTAACCAACAAGTCACGGTTTTTATATTTATATTGTATTTTTTTCTCAAATTCGGACAGTACTTTGTCGTCAAATTCCATCGTTTCACCTCATTTCATTAATTAAAAGCTGATATCAAGATTGGATTTTTCTTCTTCAAGAACGGAAAGGCTGCGTTCGGCGAGTTTTTCGTTTCTTTCTTTTTTATCTCTGATATTTTCGTCAAGCTTTGGCAAAAGACCGAAAGAAGCTCCCATAGGCTGGAAATCGGACAAATAGGAATCGGATATATATCTCTGAAACGCTCCGAGCATCGTCTTTTCGGAAAATACGGCAGGGCTTTCATTTTTCAAATATCTGATGACGTTTATTGCCGCCGTAATGCCGGACGCTGCAGATTCCATATATCCCTCGACTCCCGTTATCTGACCTGCGAAGAATATACGGCTGTCCGATTTAAGCGATTGGTTGGCGTTTAATAATTTAGGAGAATTTATAAATGTATTCCTGTGCATGACGCCATATCTTACAAAAGACGCGTCATGAAGCGCCGGAATGAGAGAAAAAACTCTTTTCTGCTCGGAAAATTTCAGATTTGTCTGAAATCCGACAAGATTATACATGGTTCCTTCTCTGTTTTCTTTTCTGAGCTGAAGACACGCCCAAGGTCTGTGCCCTGTTTTAGGGTCACGAAGTCCCACCGGTTTAAGCGGTCCGAATCTTATAGTGTCGCCGCCTCTTGACGCCATAATTTCAATGGGCATGCATCCCTCGTAAACGCCTTTTTTTCTGTCGAAATCATGTATCAGAGCGACCTGAGCCCCGACAAGCTCTCTGTAAAAATTTTCGTACTCCTCTTTGTTCATCGGGCAGTTAATATAATCGTCTCCGCCTCTTTGATACCTTGACTGAGTAAAAGCGAAATTCATATCTATCGAGTCAGCCTCTACGACAGGGGCGGCGGCGTCATAAAAGCCGAGAAAGTCTTTACCCGTGACAGACAAAAGAGATTCGGATAATCTGTCTGACGCGAGCGGGCCTGCCGCTATTATGACGGCGGAATATTCGTCAGCACCCGGGATTTCGGTGATTTCTTTTCTGATTACATCAATATTTTCGTCTGAATTTATCTTTTCTGTCACGAGAGAAGAAAACTTAACTCTGTCGACAGCAAGCGCTCCTCCTGCCGGAACTTTTGTCTTTTCGGCACATGAGACCGATAAAGAGCCGAGCGTTTTCATCTCGGCTTTCAAAAGTCCTGCCGCAGATGAAATTCTCTCGGCTTTAAAAGAATTTGAACAAACGACTTCGCACAAATCGGGCGACGAATGAGCCGGAGAAAAATTTTCCGGCTTCATTTCAAAAAGATCTGCTTTAATTTTATTTTTAGAAAGGAGGGCGGCCGCCTCGCAGCCTGCGAACCCTCCTCCTATTATCGCAACTTTTTTCATAGATAATCAGGCTGTCGAGCTTTCATCGCTCTTATGTTCGGCTGTCTCCCCGGGCGAAGGCGAGCTTGCCTTTTTACCCGACTTTCTTCCTGTCTTTTTGCCTGAATACGTATTTTTTTCCTCTCCGGACGCATAACCGCATTCGGGATCAAGGCATTTGAGAACGCCGCCTCTCGATTTAAAAAGAGCTTTTCCGCATTTGGGGCAAGTCTCCGCCGTAGGTGTATCCCATGTGGCAAATTTACATTCAGGGTAATTTGAACAGCCGTAAAATACATATCCTTTTTTTGTCGTCTTTTTTATTACGTCGCCGCCGCATAAAGGACACTTTACACCCGAACGTTCGATAAACGGCCTTGTGTTGGTGCATTCGGGATAGCCGGAGCAACCGAGGAATTTGCCGTATTTGCCGTATTTTACTACCATAGGGCGGCCGCAGACTTCACAAATTTCATCTGTCTTATCCTCTTCAAGATGTATCTTAAGACCTTTTGTCTCGTTCTTTGCTTTCTCGTATCCCGCCTGAAAATCATCGTAGAAGATATGGAGCATTTTGATGTAATCCTCTTTTCCCTCTTCTACCTCATCAAGATCGTTTTCCATTCCAGCCGTAAATTTTGTATCGACGATTTTTGGAAATTCCTTTTTCAGAAGGTCTGTGACGGCAACTCCGAGTTCCGTAGGCTTCAACTGCTTTTTATCTCTGACAACATATTTTTCCGTTATCTTGGAAATTATTGTCGCATAAGTGCTTGGTCTGCCTATTCCTGTCTCCTCAAGCGTTTTTATAAGCGAAGCCTCGGAAAACCTCGCCGGCGGCTGGGTAAAATGCTGTTCGGAAACAGTATCTCTGAATTTAAGCGTCTGACCTTCGGATATATCAGGAAGTTCGCTCTCCTTTTCCTCTTCGTCGCCGGTTCCGTAAAGTTTTGTAAATCCGTCGAATTTGACTTTATAACCGCTCAATGAAAATCTCAAAAATTTATCATTCTGTTTATCCTCTTCCCGCTGAGAAAGGATATTGATTTTTTTCGTGGAAAGAACCGAGTTGTCCATCAAAGACGCGATAAATCTTTTCCATATAAGGTCATACAGCTTATACTGGTCAGGTGTGACAGACGATTTTATCTGATCGGGAGTCAGCTGCGGAAAAACAGGTCTGATAGCCTCGTGTCCGTCCTGTATTCTCCCCTTTGCGGAAAAATATCTCTGTTTGGCAGGAATATATTCCTTTCCGTAATTTTCTTCAATAAACTGATTTCCGGCAGCTCTTGACTCATCGGATATCCTCGTAGAATCGGTTCTCATGTACGTGATTAGACCTGTCTGACCGTACCCTTTAATATCAACGCCTTCAAAAAGTTCCTGTGCGGCTCTCATTGTACGCGCGGATGTAAAACCTAATCTGTGAGACGCGTCCTGCTGCATTGTAGACGTCGTAAACGGAGGAGCCGGAGAACGTGTTCTCTGTCCTTTTTTTACGGATTCAACCGTATAAACAGCGCCGTCAAGCCTATTTAAATAATTGTCCGCTTCTTCTTTATTTGATATTTTTACCTTTCCGTTTTCGTCCTGAACCAAAGCTGCCTGAAAAACGGCTCTTGACGGAGGGGCGGAAAGCTTTACTCCGACAGTCCAATATTCCTCGGGGACAAACGCGTTAATCTCATTTTCCCTGTCAACAATAATCCTGACCGCGACAGACTGAACTCTGCCGGCGGAAAGGCGTTTTCTTCCTGTTTTCTGGGAGACAAAAGGACTGAGCCTGTATCCGACGATGCGGTCGAGTATTCTCCTCGCCTGCTGTGCGTTTACAAGGTTCATATCAATAGTTTCTGGATGATTTATTCCTTCATTTACGCTTTTTTTGTTGATTTCATTGAATTTGACTCTTTTTGTTGAGTCGATATCAAGATTTAAAACATTTGCAAGATGCCAGGAAATAGCTTCACCTTCACGGTCGGGGTCCGTTGCGAGATAGATGTCGTCGGCCTTGCCCGCCGCGTTTTTAAGCTCCTCGACAACTTTTTCCTTTCCTTTTATTATCGTGTATTCGGGTTTAAAATCATTTTTTATATCAACGCTCAAGGTATACGGCGAAAGGTCTCTGACATGGCCTGCGGACGCTTTTACGTCATAACCGGAGCCGAGTATTTTCTTAATTGTTTTTGCCTTTGTCGGCGACTCGACTATTACAAGTACTGACATTTAACACTCCTGAGAAAAATTTATATTAAAAACGAGAAATTTAGATTTTCCCGCCGCATTCTTTTTATATTTTTGATTTATTGATTGAAAGAATATTGATTAAAAAATTAAAATTTTGAATATCTCTGTCCCGCTTCGGATTTTGCAAGACCGAAAATTTCAAGCTCCGTAAGAGATTGAAGAACGTCTTTTATGGGCAGTCCGGATTTTTCTGAAATTTTATCAGTGCCGATTGGCTCACAAGACAGTACGGATAAAACCGATTTTGATTTTTCCGACAAAAATTCGGGAACAGCGCTTTTTTCTTTTTCTTTTTTAACGTCTGTTTTATCCGCGGCAAAAGTCTTTTTATCTGCAGGTACTTCTTTTTTCACTGCCTTTTTAGTCTTTGCCGTTCTTTTTCTTTCGGCAGACGTAAAAGTATTACTTGATTTTTTTCTGTTATCGTATTCTGCGCCCGGAATATAATACTCGGGATAATCGGATTTATATTCGTCCAATATATCCTCAAAGGAAAATACCGGTTTTGCGCCGTCTCTTATTAAATTGTTTGTACCGGCAAACTTTATGTCGTTTATCATGCCCGGAACAGCGAACACGTCTTTGCCCTGTTCAAGCGCCTCTCCCGCAGTAATGAGCGAACCGCTTTTAAGTCCGGCTTCGATTACAACCGTACCCAGACTCAAGCCTGAAATCAGTCTGTTTCTGATAGGGAATGTATATCTTGACGCCTGAGTTCCGGGAAGATATTCGGACACGAGCGCACCGCCGGACTCAGCTATTTCGCGTCTCATTTTCTCATTTTGCATAAGGTAATTTACGCCGAAACCGCAGCCGAGAAAAGCTACCGTAATTCCGCCTGCCCTCATTGCGGCGAGGTGCGACGCGCTGTCAACACCGAGCGCTCCGCCCGACACTATTTCGCATCCGGATTTTGCGAGACAATATGAAATGGAATCAGCAGCCTGAAATCCGTAGTCTGAAATATTTCTTGTCCCTACTATTGAGACGGAAAGCGGATAATTCAAAGCGTCTGTGCTGCCGTCGACAAAAAGGACGAGAGGAGGCGCATAGATGTCTTTTAGTCTTTCAGGATATAAGTCGTCGTCAAGAGTTATTATTTTCCACCCGTTTTTTATTGATTTTTCAATGACGGGAACAAATTTTTCTGGAGACGATTCCGAAAGCGCGTTCATCAGCCTCTTGCTCAAAAGCCCGGAAATATACCATTCGCGTTTTCCGGATTTATATAATGTTTCAGCGTCTCCAAAAAAATCCACTATTTGTGACGCCGGACGTCCCGCGCCCACAGCATTTTGAAGCCAAAGCCAATATTCGGCGTTTTTCATCGGGACATCATCTCCCACATTATTATAGTGGCGGCCTGAGAGGCGTTGAGCGATTCCGCTCTGCCTTTCATGGGTATTGTCATTTTTTTCATGCAGGAAGATATGACTTTTTCCGAAAGCCCGTTTCCCTCATTGCCGACTGCGCATACAATTCCGCCGGAGACGTCCATTGTGTTCACAAACGTATCCGCGTCTCTGACTACCGCGGCGTAAGTTGACATTCCGTTGTCTCGAAGAAAAATAAGCGTTTCGGACAAATCCGGAGATAAAATGACATTCAGTCTGAAAAGAGAACCCATTGAAGCTCTTAAAGCCTTTGGATTACAGACGTCGCATCCGCCGGATACTATCAGTCCGTCAAGTCCCAGCGCCTCTGCCGTTCTTGCGGCGGCGCCGAGATTGTCGGGATTCTGCAGATTTTCAAACGCAATATATTTGCCGTTGAAATTAATTTTATTTATATTGTTTTGATTGTCAAGCCCGTAAACTACGAGAAAAATACCCTGAGGATTTTTTGTATCGGATATTTTCTCCGAAACGTCGTCTGAAATTAAAAATAATTTCTCCGATATCAGAAAAAGATTTTCGCATTCTTTCTTTTTTGACAAATAAAACTTTTCCGTAACAAAAAGATATTTAGCCTTAAGTCCGCTTGACGCAGCGTCAAGGCATAGCCTTATTCCCTCAATAAAAAAAAGTCCAGTCTTTCTTCTGAAAGAAGGAAAATCGCGCAATCTGACGACGTCTTTTATCAGATAATTGTTTCTGGATGTTATTATTTCCATTTTCCGAGCTTAAAAAAATTAATAATCTATAATTTAAAAAGGAATGCCGTAAAAACAGCATTCCTCTAAAATCTTTTGAAAATCAGAGAGCGGCCTTTGCCTTCTCTGTAAGTTCAGTGAATGCCGCGGGATTGGAGATGGCAATCTCGGAGAGCATCTTTCTGTTAAGAGTGATACCTGCTTTTTTAAGTCCGTTCATGAATGTAGAATAATTCATTCCGTTAGCTTTGCAAGCCGCTGAAATTCTCTCAATCCAAAGACGGCGGAACTCTCTCTTCTTCTGTTTTCTGCCTATATACGCCTTCTGGCCTGATTTATATACAGCTTCCTTAGCTGTCTTGAAAAGTCTTGATTTTGAGCCATAATATCCCTTTGCAAGTCTGAGAACTTTATTTCTTCTCTTGCGGGACATAACTGCGCCTTTAACACGTGCCATAAATTATCTCTCCTCTCTTCAGATTATTTATAAGGTACAAGCTTCTTGATCTGCTTGACGTTTGTCTTGTCCGCAACAGAAACCTTTCTGAGGTTTCTTTTTCTTTTGGTTGTCTTTTTGTTAAGGATGTGCGACTTATAAGCATGCGCTCTCATGGGCTTCCCGTTTTTGGACATCTTAAAACGCTTTTTTGCGCCGCTGTTTGATTTAATTTTCGGCATTATTTTTTCCTCCTCGAAATTACTGTCATTTTTTCTGTAAATAAAACGTGACGGCAAAAATTTATTCAAAAATCTGCTGTCTGTCATTTAGCCGGCTTTGGTGCAAGGAACATGAGCATCATTCTTCCTTCAAGCTTCGCAGGTTTTTCAACGTTTCCGCATTCGGAGCAAATCTCTGCAAATTTTTCCATCATCTCGTTTCCTCTCTCGGGATGAGCCATTTCTCTGCCCCTGAATCTTATGGATACTTTGACTTTATCGCCCTTTGAAAGGAATTTCTTCGCATTGTTTGCTTTCGTCTCAAAATCATGCGTGTCGATATTCAAAGAAAGCTGAACCTCTTTGATAGATACCTGATGCTGATTTTTCTTGGCCTCTTTTTCACGCTTCTGCTGGTCAAATCTGTATTTACCGTAGTCCATAATCTTGCATACAGGCGGTTTTGCCTGAGGAGCGATTTTAACAAGATCAAGACCTCTCTGTACAGCCTCCCTCTGAGCTTCCCTCGAGGACATTATGCCAAGCTGTTCCCCGTCATCTGTTACGACTCTGATTTCTCTGTCACGGATTTCTTCGTTGACCTGCAGTTCTTTTGTAGCGATTGTAATACACCTCCGGTTAAATTAAAAAAAGAAAAAACGCGGTCAAACCCGCGCTCATAATATATCTTCCCGGTGAAAACATAAACCGAAAAATTATATTTGCCTTGAAAAACGAAATTCGCAAGGCGAGACGCGCGTCTGCTTGATTTACATTGTTATATTATAACGATTATTTTTTATTTGTCAATAACAAAATCAATATAATATAAATTTATTTCATAGTATATATTACATTCATATTATTTCATTTATTTTAAACTCAAAATTAAATGATATAATCAAGCAGGATAAATAAATGACTTGAATTTAAATATAAAACAATGTAATATATAAAGTGTATTGTTAACAAAAAATTAATATTATTTATTAAAGCAGAAAACTGTTATTTTATTTTAAATTTATTTGATATTCATTTGGTGACTTCATGAAAAGTGATTATAATAAAAAAAATATTAACACAATATTGATGGTGCTGATAATACTTCTTGCCGCTATTATGGTAGTTATGGTAATCTTTCTTGTTTCGGCTATAAAAGAAAACAACAGGGAAACAACTTATGTTACCGCCACGACGCTTGAGACAACTTCGTCTGTCGTCCCTTCGTCTCAGATTCAGGATAACGAAGTTTCGTCCGATAACAATTCGAATACAAACGGCAGCGGAAATACATCTGATAAAAACGGAGCGGCGACTACAACATCTTTATCCGGCGGAAATAAATCATCAGATCCTTCTTCATGGTCCGGAGAACAGATACTTGCTTACGCGCAGCAGGCTGTAAACAAAACGAAAGCTTATACGGGAAAGGTAACTGTAAATCATACAGAAACGATTTCGATGAATTTAACGTCAATTTCGGGCGGAAGCACAATAAGGTCTGTTGCTCAGAAAATAATAGACGGATTTACAAAGCCTACAAACGAAACTTTAAATTATTCCGGCGGATACGCTACCGATTCGGACGGAAATAAGATTCCGCTTCTTCTTCCGAAGAGAGGAAATTTCACGATGCCTTATTCCGGCGTAGCGTCGGCAACAGCTTCAAAGAGCGGAAACGATATAAAGATAACCATTCAGGTAGTTCCCGAGACGGCAGATATGAATTCTGTCCCGACATATAATTCACAGATAATGGGATATCTTGATTTCAGCGCTCTGAATATAAGCGTGCTGACGATTAAATCCGCCAATGTGACATATAAGGGAACAACAGTTAATTATTTAATAAACTCGGAAGGATATGTAAAAGAGGCTGATTATTCAATGCCGATGACAGGCGAAGGAACAGGTCAGGGAATGGGAATTACCGGTACTGCCACGATAGAAGGAACAGATTCCGAAACATGGAAAATCAACTGGTAATCATATAAAAAATAAAGACTGCATTGACATTTTCAATCAAGTCTTTTTTATGATTTACCCTTAAAAACATACCGGCCGATATTTTCGGCCGGTATATATTTTTAATATATTATGTAGTAGATTCCTCGACCGTAACGGCGTTTTCAAGAAGGTTTGTCAATGAAGAGAACGAATCCGACGTAATAAACTTGTCGTAATTTCCGTTTTCGCCGCAGAGATAACCATCCTTGTATTTATAGAAGTATATTGTATCTTTAGTTCCGTCGTTCATTGTAATTTCGACTGTCATAGCTTCATTTCCGGGTTTATCGACTTTTGAAGAAAGGATTTTATCTGCAGACAAAGTTGATATCCCCGACACGAACGAAGAAAGATTTACCTCTTTTCCGTTATATTTCCAGACGAGGGAGTAAGTATCTCCGCTGTCCTCATCCTCTTTTTTCTCGTAATCTGACGTAAAGATGTAAGCCTTGCCGTTATATTTTACATTTAAGGAAGCGGCGTCAGACGAATCAAAAGAGGCGACTTCCTTTGAATACAATCCCTGCGGATAATCAATCAAGAATAGTTTTGCGGTTGAACTGCCGATAGTATAAACGTTGGCGCCGCCCTCTATCATAGCATAATATTCAGTTCCGCTTTCTCCGTTCCCGCCCGTAGTAGATTCCTCATTGACAGGAACCTGAAGACCTATCAAAAGTGTCGATTCGCCGGAAACTGTCTTTTCCTTCGCCGAGGATTCTGTCTCTCCTTCCTCCGTCGACTCTTCTTCAGCCTTTGTATAAGTGTAGCTTATCTTAAATTTATAAGCCGAATCGTCTAAACCGAAAGACGCCAAATCGGATTTCGCCGCCGAATACTTTACACACTCATTCCATGATATATTTACAAAGCCTGAAATAGCGTTTTGTATGACATCGGAGTCTGCCAAAGAAGTCTTTCCGCCGTAAGTCAAAGTATACTTATCATTTTCTTTGTCGTAATTTATCTCATAAGTATTTTTCCCTGACGTTATCTCTATTTTGCTGACATCGCTCGTCTCAATTTCGGGGATTGAATCAAATTTCACAAGTTCGTTTTTCGCGACAGCAAACTGAGTGTAGAGCTGTGAATCGACGTAGTAAAGCGTTGTGTCGCCCGATTTCATAAGGTAATAATATCCGGACGCCTCGTTTTTGTTTCCGAGTTTGAAATCTGTCGAGCCGTCGGCAGTTTTCAGCGTTATAGTCATTTTCGGATTGTCAAGACCGTATTTTGAAAGATCCGACGGATTATCTGTTATCTTTTTTCTCGCGTAAAGATTTGTCATTGCAGAGAGCATATTCGCCGCCTTGCTCTGATCAAGAGGAAAATCGGCGTCGTCTTTTAAAGTCCACTCATTTGATGAATTTTTATCTATTTCCAGAGTGTTTGAATTATAAGTCCATTTAATCGACTTGACATCTGCCGAATCAATGACGCTCAATTTGATTGACTGTCCCGCGGAATCGTCGCCGCCGTTCAAAAAGTGAACAGCGAGTATCAGAAGACACACGGCGACGGCAAGGACGAGTATCCAGATTAGAAGTTTATTTTTTCTTGTCATTGTTTTTTCCTCCTGAACAATACTATCGCCGCGAAAGCTACTGTTATAAGAGTGGGCAAAATGACTGTAACGATTGTCGGAACAGCTTTGGAATCGCCGAATTCAAGAGTTGATGTAGATGTAAATGATTTAGCGTGAACGTTAATCGCGCTGTCCTTGTCGCAGAGGTATCCTATTGAATTTACAAACAAATCGTCGTTAGTCGGAGCTATTGATTCGCTGTCGGAACTCATGAAAGATGACGAACCGTACAAAACTATCTGAGCTTTAGTCTTTGAATTTTCTATTACGGCGCCGACCGTAAACTGTTTGAAATCGGGATCGCCGCCGTCAGACGTCGAGATATACGCAGACTCTGACGTCTGAAGAAGAGGAGTAAACGTTACATTTTCCGCAGTCGTTGAATTTATGCCCATCGCTCCTGGGAAATAAACATAATTTGATTTATCGTCCTTGAGTGAAGAAATTATAGAATGATCCCCTGTGTAGTGCGGGATAAGTTTATCCTTGGAATCGTAATAATATCCTCTTTCTCCGTCTTCGAGATTATCTGACGTGAATGAAACTCCGTAAGATGAAAGAACTTTGCCGAGATTTTCAAGTCCGTCTTTATTGTGGTCAACGGCAATGTATATTTTACCTCCGGATGAAAGGTAATCAGTGATGATATCAGCCTGATATTTTTCAATATCGGATGAAAGATCTGTCAATATTACGCACGACGCGTCGGACGGAATTTTATCCCCTGACCTCAATGTGATCGCGTCGGAGTCGATATTTTCATTAGTTAGAAGTTTCTGCATCGACGAAAAATCCTGTCCGTCCTGAGTAGAGATAAAGTACACCTTATATGTCTTATCATTCGTCACTTTGTCAATAGCTTTCAAAAGCTCTATTTCTCCGTTCCAGTATACTGCGGTGCTTTGTCCCTGCTGTAGATAATAGCGGTAATATTCATACGAACCTGCCTCATATGTAACCATATTATTGTAATATACAACCTGCGATTTATCGCCGCATACTACTAAAATATCGCCTTCGGATATATCGTCATCGGTATATTTTGAGGCAAAATCCGGTTCTTCGTCGGGATTTATCTCTTCTACTTTAAGTTTGTCTGAATAAGAGCTCATTTTATCAAGAAGTCTTTTGACGTAGCTCGCTTCGTTTTCCTTGGATACGAGATAATAGATATCAACCTCTTTATCAAGACCTTTTATTGTGTCCTTTGTCTGGTCGGAAATGGAATAAATACCTGACGATGTGAGGTCAAACTGCGTATAAGCCGATGAAACTCTGCCCAAAATCACATTGAGAATAATCGCCACGGCTATGATAATGCACGCTGCCGCGACTGAATATCCGCCGGCTTTAAAAGCTCTCGTTTTAAATGATTGTGAAAACTTTGAAGAACCTTTTACTTTCTTCTGCTTTTTGCCGTTTTTCTTTTTTTCCTCAGCGGGAATTTTTTTGGCCATTTCCTCATTCTCCTTTATGTCGTCGGAAGAATTTGAATTTAAATTTTTGTCGTTTGATTTATCGGACATTATTCCCACCTCCTCTTTTCAGCAGACTGAACTGTAAGGAAAAGAAATACAACAATAACGCTGAAATATTTGAAAATGGCGTTCAATGAAAAAGTGCCTGAACCGAAAGTAGAAAGTGAATCGAAAAGAGAAATGTTGTTGAGCACATTAGGTATCACGTTTGAAAGAGCGTCTGAATTTAAGTAGTAAATAGCTACAAGCGCAAGATCTATTATAAGACCCACAAAAAGCCCTGTCGTCGCGTTTTTAGTTGCAAACCATACGATAAAACCGAGAATCGCACCGAGGACAACAAGGAATATCACAGACGCCAAAGAAGATTGTGACGCATACTGCGAAAGGTATGGCATATAGTAGTTGAAGAAAATCAGCACAGCCGTTATTACTGCGGCGGCTATCTGGCTTTCAGTCAATGATGAGATAAAAATGCCTACCGAAATAAATGCGCACGCGGCGAGGAAATAAGCGAAAAGAGCCGAATAAGAGAGCGCAAGATTTACAGTGCCGTAAATTCTAAGGAACAAAGGCGCAAGACACATAACCGCAACCGGAACAAGAAATACTACGGCCGCAGCGAAAAATTTGCCCAGAACAACATCCGTCATTTTAAGAGGCAGAGAATATAGAAGCTGATCTGTCCTTGATTTTCTCTCCTCCGCAAAAGACCTCATTGTCAGAACAGGCAGCGGAACTATAAACGTATAAAGAGCCATCTGCGATACGACCGAACCGAACTCCGCAGACGATGATTCTATGCACGATGCCCAGATAAACAGTCCTGAGATAAGAAAGACGAAAATATAGCACACATACGAGACTGCGCCGTTAAAATACTGCTTTAATTCTTTTTCAAATACCGCATTCATAATTTAATCGTCCTCGCTTTCCGCTTTTTCGGATAAAGCTTTACTTTCTCTTATTTTACCGAGTGCGTCGTCAAGCTTTTCCTTAACATCTTCCGGATTTTCCGACGACGTCAAATCCATGAACATATCTTCAAGAGACGACTGTTTGAGGCTCATGGAAATTACAGCCGCACCGGAATCTCTCATGGCGTAGAAGATTTTTTCTCTGAGATCCGCGCCGGCATCTGATTTGATATTTACGGTCAATACTCCGAACTCCGACTCTTTTTCGACTTCTTCTTCCTTAACGCCGGGAATATTTGAAATAGCTTCGAGTATCTTATCTTTGTCGCCTTTAACCTGAAGTTCGACTACGCTGTCTTCGGAAAGAGCCAGCGAAAGATTTTCAGGCGTATCGGACGCCACAAGAACTCCTTTTGATATTATCATCACCTCGTCGCATACCTGACTTACTTCCGAAAGAATATGGCTTGAAAGTATGACGGTGTGATTTTTGCCTAAAGCTTTAATTAAATTTCTGATTTCTATAACCTGTCTCGGGTCAAGTCCGACAGTCGGTTCATCGAGTATTACTATCTCGGGATTGCCGATTAAAGCCTGAGCTATTCCGACTCTCTGGCGGAATCCTTTTGAAAGATGTTTGATAAGTCTGTTCCTTACCTCGGAAATGCCTGTAACCGAACATACCTCGTCAATATTTTTCTCAAGTTCTTTTTTCTTAAGTCCCTTAGCCATTCCGACAAAAGAAAGGTATTCCTCCGGCGTCATGTCTACATAAAGAGGAGGAATTTCCGGCAGATATCCTATCTGCTTTTTTGCATTGACAGGGTCCTCAAAAATGTCGTGGCCGTCTATTAAAACACTACCCGATGTAGAAGCGAGACAGCCGGTTATTATATTCATAGTCGTCGATTTTCCCGCGCCGTTGGGACCCAAGAAACCGACAATATGACCGTCATCCACTTTAAAGCTCAAGTCTTTTACAGCGGTAACAGACCCATATTTTTTTACAAGTCCATTGACTTCAATCAAATTATCACACCTTCTCAAAAAAATATTCAATCCGAATATCAAATTGAATAAAATAAAATTTATTATAATATAATTTATATATTTTAAAAATACTTAAAATTATAAAATCTTAATTCATCTGCCATAAAAATACAATTTCGGCAAGAAAAAACCCGGACTTTCGTCAGTCCGGGGAGATTGATACTTGAAAATTATCAGTCGATGTCCACCTGAATCTTCATGTCTTTTCTGTTTGCGGTTGCGCGCATAACAGTTCTGATAGCTTTCGCTATTCTTCCCTGCTTGCCGATAACTCTGCCCATATCGTCCTGAGCTACATGAAGGTGGTATACAACAATTCCCTCGTCATTTACGGGATCTGTTGTAACAGTGACCTGATCGGGCTCGTCAACGAGACCCTTTGCCATAGAAACAAGTAATTCTTCCATTTTATTCCCTCCGAAAATTTTAGCAAATTATAAAAATTTTAAAAATTTTTATCCGAATTGATTGAATGTGATTTTAATTTCGTCAGACGAAATATGAAAAATCAGATAATGCCCTGTTTTTTAAGAAGCGCTCTTACCGTGTCGGTAGGCTGCGCGCCCTGAGACATCCACTTTTTTGCCGCTTCGGCGTCGATTGAAACTGCTGAGGGCTGTTTTGTTGGGTCATAGGTGCCTATCTCCTCGATAAATCTTCCGTCACGGGGAAATCTTGAATCAGCGACTACTATTCTGTAGTAGGGATTTCTTTTAGCTCCCATTCTGCGAAGACGAATTTTTACCATGTTATTTTCCTCCTTATCAATTTATATCATTCACATTAAAGTGATAATACAGCATAATAATAATATTTTTTTCGCGTATCAGTTTTTAGGAAGCTGACCGTTTCTCTGCATCTGCATCTGCATTCTCTTCATCTGTTTGCGTCCCTTTTTGCCGTTCATTTCTTTGAACATTTTCTGCATCTGCTTAAACTGATTGAGCAGTTTATTAACATCCTCAACAGTCATGCCGCAGCCTGCCGCAATTCTCTTTTTTCTCGACGCGTTTATAATGTCTGGATGCTCTCTTTCCTTTTTTGTCATCGAATATATTATAGATGAAGTTTTTTTGAAAGCATTTTCGTCGACAGAATCCAAATCGACCTTTTTGCTCATTCCGGGAATCATAGAAATCAAGTCCTTCATAGAACCGAGTTTCTGTATTTCCGCCATTTCAACGAGAAGATCATTCATGTCGAATTTGTTTTTTCTGAGCTTTCTTTCAAGCTCCTCGGCTTTCTTGTCATCAAGCGTCTGCTCGGCTTTTTCAATGAGGGACAGCATATCGCCCATTCCGAGTATTCTTGACGCCATTCTGTCGGGATGAAAAACATCAAGGTCATCAAGCTTCTCTCCGACGCCTACGAATTTAATCGGTTTGCCTGTGATAGCCTTAGCGGACAGCGCCGCGCCGCCTCTTGTATCGCCGTCAAGTTTTGTGAGAACCAATCCGTCAATTCCAAGTTCGTCGTTAAACGTTTTTGCGACATTGACTGCGTCCTGACCTGTCATCGAATCGACAACAAGCAAAATCTCATGCGGATGAACCTCGGCTTTGATATTTTTAAGCTCCTGCATAAGTTTTTCATCTATCTGGAGACGGCCTGCAGTATCGAGGAATACAAAATCATAGCCTCTGTCCTTAGCGAGAGAAACGGCGTCTTTCGCAATCTTTACAGGGTCTATCTGTCCTTCTTCAAAAACGGGAACGCCCGCCTGATCGCCCAAAACCTGAAGCTGTTTAATAGCCGCCGGACGATATATATCGCACGCCGCTAAAAGAGGTCTGTGACCTGATTTTTTTAGTTTTAACGCAATTTTTGCAGCGTGAGTTGTTTTTCCGGAACCCTGAAGACCGCACATCATGACTATCGTCGGCGGATGCGCCGCCTCGGTAAGTCTTGACTCTGTGCCGCCCATCAGAGCGATAAGCTCTTCGTTTACTATCTTGATGACCATCTGCGCCGGAGTTAAACTCTCCATTACTTTTGCGCCTATGGCTTTTTCGGTGACGGAATTAGTAAAATCTTTGGCGACCTTATAACTGACATCCGCCTCAAGAAGCGCAAGCCTGACCTCGCGCATAGCTTCCTTTACATCTGATTCGGTAAGGCTGCCCTTGCTTTTCAGCTTTTTAAAAGCGGCGTCAAGTCTGTCGGAAAGTCCTTCAAATGCCAATTATATCACCTCGATTATAATATTTAATCCTCCGATAATTCATCGCAAATTGATTTGATATGAACGGTCAAATCATTTATCTCGGGAGAAAGACCGGAGTTCAAATTTTCCCTGTTGATTATTTCCGCGTCTTTTTTTATGACGTCAAGACCGGAATATATGTTATTTAATCTTCTGATAAATCCGAGCTTTTCTTCCATTTCCGTCATTTCATGCTCGGCTCTTTTGATAGAATCCCTGACGCCCTGCCTCGAAATGCCGGAATTTTCGGCTATTTCGGCGAGAGAAAGATCATCGTTATAATAATAGTTGAGAAATTCACGCTGTCTGTCGGTGAGCATTTCCCCGTAAAAATCCATTAGACTTGCTATCTCTAAATTTTTTGCCGTAGTGAACGCCTCCGATAGTGAACGTCTCCGATTGAGTGTAAAGCTTATTTACTTAACAGACGATATTATAGTACAAAAAAGAAGCAATGTCAACAGGAAATAAATAAAAATTTTGGGAAAGATGGGGAGTAAACAAGTCGAGGAAGAGACAAAATTGATTCGGCTTTAGTTTTACAGCGGCGGAACTTTCCGCAAGGAAAAGCGCGGATTTTTCTGTTAGGATATTATATCCAAAAGTGTTTTGTAAGAATCCACCTGATCATAAACTACATCTTCCGTCGAGATTTCATTAAACAGCTTTTTCGCGCATTTAATCTTTGCCTGTTCAATTGGCCGCAGATCCATGCTTTCCATTGTCCCTTTCGTTTCGGCAATGAAATAAATGTGCTTAACCGTCCCTTTCTGAAATGCGATTGCCCAGTCAGGCGCGTAATTTCCCACAGGCGTCGGTATCTGAAAACCGCGAGGAAGTTTCGCGTATACGACTACTTTATCATCTAAATCCATATCTTCCGCGAATTTCCGTTCGATTGATTCCTCCGCGGTTCCATCCGCAAAGACATAATCTTGCACATTCTTTTTGGCACGATAGGCTTTTGAAAAGTCTTTATTCTTCTCGGCTGTAAAAATCGATGAGTCGTAGGTTCCATCCGTTTTGTTGTAGGTAATGTCATCTACAATCATAGTCGCCTTTTCCTCGTTGATTAGCTTTACAACTTTAGAAATAAACTCTTCCGGATTATTCTTATACATTGCAAACTTGATTGATGAAATTCCTTTCAGTATCGCTGCTGAAGTTTTTCTTGTAAGGTGTGTCCCTGCTCCTATCTTTCCTATCAGGTCATATTTAACCTGTGAGGTTTCTCCACGATCAAGGTTATATGTATGACTTTTCTCAGCCATAAATCCAGATCCTGACTTTACAGTGTCAGCACTCCAATCTTCTCCCTGTGTTCCTTTGGTCACAGTGTATTGCAGCTGCGCAACAAAGAGCTTGTCATCGATATGCTTGATGGCTTTTTTGATCAATTCGTTGCTGTCAAAGTGCACTGTATAGCTCCACTTGTGATTTATATAATTCCAAAGGGTCTCAAATTCTTCCTTGTAGAAGTTATCATTAAGGGCATTCTCCTGAATCTTTGTTGCGTGTCCATCTTCGATCATTCCATCAAGGGCGTGTTCATCAAAAATGCCATTTATAAGTGCATGAACACCTTCTGAAATATCCTTTACCTTATCAGGAAGCGGAGCCAATGCTTTATTTTCATCATCGGCACGATATTTGTCTGTAATGTGTCCGTCTTCATCAATGTAATCATTCTTGACCAAATAAAAATAGATAACATGCGCCTGATCACTGGTAACTGTAATAACATCATCACCAATCTTTAGCCGCTTACCTTCAAAATATTCCGGTGTAGCCTTTGTCGGACGCTCATACAGGTCATCTTTTATTTCCTTCTGTAAAGACGACACGAAGTCTTTGTAACCATCACTGGCAATAACAGTCAGTTTGTTCACTTCCTGTACTTCCGAACCAAGGACATGCTCGTCCATTCTGTCACCGGATTGGTTGACACAAATTCGCAGACCACGCCCTACTTCCTGACGTTTATTAGTCGTGCTGTCTCCGCCATGCTTTAACGTGCAAATCTGGAATACGTTCGGGTTGTCCCATCCCTCTCGTAACGCGGAATGAGAAAAAATAAAACGTACAGGATTATCTAACGAAAGCAGTTTTTCCTTATCTTTTAAAATAAGCTCATACGCGGATTCATCATCACTGATGTCTGTACCACGTTTCAGGCTTGAATCTACTTTGTGGCCTTTCTTATCTATACTGAAATATCCGGCGTGAGTAGAATGAACATCTATGCTTCTAAGATACTGTTCATATGGTGTATTAAACAGCGTCAAATATTCATTAAGGATAGCGGTATATTCCTCTTCGAACATTTGTCCATACTCGGAGTTGATTTCATTTCCGTCTTTATCATATTTTCTATAATTCTCGACCTTATCAATGAAAAATAAAGACAGAGTTTTGATTCCACGGTTATAAAGCTCTTTCTCCTTCTCAAAATGAGAACGTATCGTTTCTCTGATTTGTACACGGCGGATATCTTTCTCACTGACATCGCCAAGAACTTCTCCGGTATGAATTTCTACTCCATTTGTAAACGTCAAGATCCCGCGGATAGGATCTATATCATTGATATGATAACCCCGATACTGCTCCATACCTTTAGAAAGAGCATAAAGATCATCATCCACGCCTACGATTCTTGTTTCTCGGTTAAAGGACTTATTATAACCGATTTCAAATTCCAATCGTGCCATCGGCGGTTTCTTTGGAGAAATTACGATATCTTCAAGGAACAAATATCCATCTGTTCCACGGAGATTTTTGATGTCGAATCCCTTGACCTCGATCTTCTTAACCAGCTTCATGCGGTAAGCATCGAGTGCATCGAGAACATAAACCAAGTCATGATGTTCCTTATGTGTAGCTGAATAATTCAGCGTAAACAGTGGATTAAATTCCTTCAGGGATTCCTGGGTCTTTTCTCCACCCATCTTCTGCGGTTCATCAAGTATTACGATAGGTCTGTTTGCCTGAATAACATCGATAGGCTTTCTGCTGCTGAATTCATCCAATTCCATACGGATTCTTCTGGCATCCTTACCGCGCGCATTAAATGCCTGCACATTTATGATCATGACGGAAAGATCCGCGCTGGAGCTGAAATTATCGATTTCATTGAGGTTTTTGGAGTTATAGATAAAATAACGTGCTTTCTTGCCATACTGCTCCATGAAATGATCCTGCATCATCTCAAAGCTTTTCTGCACGCCTTCTCTGATGGCAATCGACGGAACGACTACTATAAATTTGCTCCAGCCGTAATGTTTATTCAGTTCAAACATCGTCTTGATGTAGACATAAGTCTTACCTGTTCCCGTCTCCATCTCGACGTCAAGAGAGCATGCGCCCATATGTTTAGCTAATGAAGAAGATAATTTAATGTTGTTATCATTCTGTACATCTTGTATGTTTTTTAGGAGCTGATGCTGATCCGGCGAGACAGGCGCGTTTTCAAAGCCCGTATGAAGTTCTTCATCGGACATTGCTCTATTGAAATCCATTTTTCCTTCCAGAGATCCTATATCTCGGCGATATCTGACCTTGTCCTGAAAAGGCTGACCCGCAAATACTTTCACTACACTGTTTACAGCTTCGGTCTGGTAATCCTGTATGGTAAATTTGAATTTCATCTCAGCCATATCACAGCACCTTCCTTACAGTCTGCGGGCTATATGTTGCGAAAATCTGCTCAAAGTTTGCAGCCACACTGTCATTTGCCATAGAGCTGTCACGAAAAACCGCATAGAATGGATGCTTCTTCGCAATCTCAGTCACAACGTCTTCTGTCACATTTTTGTCGAAGCATGCTATCAGATAGCCGTCCGCTACAGAGAAAACTTTCTTTCCTGCAATCTCTGTCTGCTCCACCTTTGATGAAAGAAGAATACCGAGATCGAGCATGACTTGAATCAGCAGGTCCTCAGGAGTGCGATCTTCTTTGATATTATCCGTTAACTGATCCATCTCAATTTGTCCTAATTCTTCCGGACTGTAATAAACATCTTTCATATTAGATGAATCGACTTTAAAGCAGCGGAAACCGTAGTCAATATCTGCTCCGGTTTCTTCTTTGATCTTCTTACCTGCGCGGCGAATGCGCTCTTTACCAATTTCACAGATGTTCTTATATCCAGCTCTGTATGCTTCAGTTTTTTCATTAGTTTCTTCAGGTAACTGCACCATAATGAACTTGCGATTTCCTTGGTCTTCCGAGTTAAGCTCCATTATTGAATGAGCAGTAGTTGCTGAACCGGAGAAGAAGTCAAGGATAATACTATCCTTGCCACTATACAGTTGGATGCATCTCTTTATTAATTCCACGGGTTTGGGATAGTCAAAAAACGCTTTGCCGTCAAACAATTTTTTTAGGTTTTGGGAGGCACCTTGAGAATGTCCCACCTCGGCATATTTCCAAATAGTCATAGGAGTAATACCTTGCTTTACTTCTGACAAGAACCGCTTAATCCGAGGTACATTATTACCATCTTCACCAAACCATATTTTATTATCTTTTACATATTGATCATAAGTCTTTCTATCAAGTCTCCAACAATATCCACTTGGGGGAAGTATTTTTCTACCACTTGGAACTATGATCTCGTAGACACGACTTTCAACCCTTGGACCAACCGATAGGTCACCAGAAGTCCAAGGCCCTCGAGGATCATTGTCAGGATTACTATATCTGTCATTTGCTTCGGAACTCCTTGGAAGCCCGTTGCATACTGCCATTTCAAGATTTTTTGCGAAGCAAATAATGTAATCGTGACTCTCTGAAAAATGCTTTTTAAGGTTGACCGGAGAAAACGCCCGCTCCCAAACGACTTGTGCAATAAAGTTAGTCTCCCCGAAAACCTCATCACACATTTTTTTCATGTTTTCCTGCTCGTGATCATCGACACTTATAAAAATCACACCATCATCAGTCAGCAGATCCTTAGCCAACTTTAGTCTAGGATAGATCATGTTAAGCCAATCTGTATGGAATCTGCCATTTGTTTCTGTATTTTGAAATAATCGTTCACCATCGTCTGTCATTTGTCCACTAGATAAAACATATTCAGATTGACTTAATGAAAAATCATCCTCATACACAAAATCATTTCCCGTATTATACGGCGGGTCTATGTAAATCATTTTGATTTTGCCGAGATAAGTTTCCTGCAACAGCTTCAGCACCTCAAGATTATCGCCCTCGATATAGAGGTTTTCGGTGGTGTCAAAGTTTACACTACCGCTGCTGCAATAAGGTTTTCCCTCACTATCTGCCCCAGTGGGAACTGTTTCATCTTCACGAACAGGGCGCAGCGTCTTATTAATCGGGGCATTGGCAAGAAGAACTGATTTCTTCTTGTCGGGCCAAGTAAACTGATAGCGTTCCTCATTGCCATCAACGACCTTACATGAAATTTCCTGCATAAGTACGTCCTTATCAATAGCACGGACGATATTACCTTCATCATCAATAGTCTCTGTAACCGCATCCGGAAATAATGCCGCTAATTTCTTATAATTTTCCTCCGCTAAATCCGGCGTATGCATCTTAAGCTTTTCCATGTGTAATTTCCTCCAATTGGTTCTTATAATCTTGTAGTCTCGTATATAATTCAAACCGTTTCTTTGGCTGCTGCTCTTTCCAAGCCGCAGACTCTGTTTTCCGGATCAATTTTTTCAGCCGATCAATTTCATTCTGATCCTTTAGCTGTTCATCTACCGTTTGGTCATCCCGCTCTAACAGCTCTTGAGATGAAATAGCGACCTGCCGCACAAGATCATCCCAGATTCCATCAAGGTTGTCGCCTGAAAGAGTTAACGCTATATCTGATTCATTCATCCACTCTGTGCTGTAAAGCCTTCCCCGATAAACGGCAAGCTGATAGATATCTTCATATACGAGAAGGAACACAAGCTTATGCGGGTTCTGTCTCGCGATAGCTTCCAGAATTTTTCCATCAAAGTTCTGCTTCTTCAAATTGATCATAAGAAGCATGATTTCTTTAATCTCTGAGTCTTTCGCGAGGTTCAAGTTTTCTTTCGTTAAGCTGTTTAACACAATAATGCTGCCGACATCGGATACAAATTTTGCTTTCAACGAAGGAGTCAGCGGCAGATGTTTATAAAACGCCTCTTTCGGTATGCGCCGACGCACGACAGTGCTTTCCGGAAAATCTATCATTCACTTCACCACCATAAAGCAGATGAGTTCAAAATCCTCAAGTCCTGAAAAGCCACCGGACTGGAACGTTGTCTCCCCGGCTGAAAAGAAGCTGTCGATATCTTCCTCATCTTTAGCGTCAATGATCGAGCCAATAGCGTCTTCAAGGAGCTTAGAAATCTTGCTCATATTCCGGCCGTCTTTTGTTTCTTTGTTAAACAATTTACAGAGCTCTTTATCCGGTTCTGCCTTTCCTCTTGCAATATGCCGCATCTCATCGAGCGTCTCTTTGGGCTGAAGATGATTCGTAATAATTTCGCCATCATTTCCTACATAGACCATATAGAAAGGATGCAGCCGATTCTGATTTTTTATGTTGATCTTCGCATTGACATTCTTTAATACAAAAATCACACCCGGCTTTTCTCCATGCGCCACAGCATGAATGCCAAAGGGAATATGGTCGATATCCTTGTGATCTTTCATGTAGGCAAGGAGATCCATACGAAAATCGTTGAGGCCCAGATCCGTGATAGAAACTCCACTGTTCATATCTTCAAGGTCAACGACTTCCTCCTGCAGCTTTTTGAGCTGCTGCTTACGGTATTCAAGGTCGCCTTTTTCCTCGGAGTTTATCAAATCGTCATCGCCGGTTGATGTTAAGACGGAAATTTTCATTCTCGTTTCAACTCTCGCCTTTAAATTTATGTACTCGTCTAAAGTAAGATCAGGCCAAAAATTCACAAGCTGAATTTCGTTATTTTTACTGCCGATACGGTCTATTCTTCCGAATCGCTGAATTATTCTGACCGGATTCCAATGAATGTCATAATTTATACAGTAATCGCAGTCTTGAAGGTTCTGGCCTTCTGAGATGCAGTCCGTACCGATTAGAATATCGATATTATTGTTCTTGTCCTGCGGATAAAGGACATCTCTATCTTTCGATATCGGAGAGAAGCAAGTCAGCACATGGTTCATTTCTGCCTTGAAATTCGGAATGGTTGTTCTGCCTTCTATGCTTCCGGTAACCAGTGCCGTGTTCAATCCCAGTTTCTTAGCCTTTGGTGCGATATTTTCATACAGGTATTCCGCCGTATCCGCAAAGGCTGTAAAGATCAGTACTTTTCGGTTTCCCGGATTAATCGGATTTTCTTCCTTACGCTGAATAACCTTGATCAGCTGATTCAGCTTGTAATCGTATTCCGGCGTAATGTCTTCAACCATCCCTATGAGAACAGAAAGAGTATCCAGATCTGCGGCAATATCGCGTTCCCATGAAATGTAGTCCATATCGTGAAGATCAATCTGCACCTTTTTTCCGGCAGAGAAGAAATCCGTATTCTGGTCATCGTCATCAAACTCCGCCGCTTCACCAGATAGGTCTGTCATTTCATTCAGATTTCCTGTTTTATTCTGAATGAAATTCTTGATGACTTGATCCGTATCATAAAGATACTTGCAGACACGTCTAACCGTCAGAAGAAAAGAATGAACAGAGCTCTCCATACGCTTTAACAGATTGATATTCATAAGACGCTGGATACCAGTCTCTCGGCCTTTACGGAACTTCTCAGTCTCCTCTTCTGAAAGATATTTTGAAAGCTTGCTATGCAAAATAAATTGCGTCGGGGTATAAATTGTCAGTTTTAAATCAGACAGGCACTCGTAAACTTCTTTGTAATTGATCGCGCCGGGCATATCCGTAAGCTTGGGATAAAGGGATATAGGTTTATTCCGTTTCGGAAAAGTACCTATGTCTTTTGTGTTGTAATATGTCTGAATATGATGACGCGACCTCGCTATGGTAACGGAGTCAAGAACTTCAAAGAAATCAAAGTTCAACTGTGAAAGAAGATTCTGAGTGGTTCTTTGATCTTCAGGCAGTTTGCACCACGAGTTATAGACTTTTTGCGCTTGGCGGAAGATCGTATCGATATCGGATTTTGTATTCAGTTTATCATTGATTTCTTCCGGATTGCCTTCGTATGCAAGAGCCAGCTGATTTTTAAGATCATTAAATCGATTGTTTACAGGTGTAGCCGAAAGCATAAGGACTTTTGTGCGAACGCCAGGTTTAATAACTCGATTCATTAATCGCATATAACGGTTTTCTTTTTCGCCGCCGTGAGAATTGGTTCCGTTGCCGTTGCGAAAATTATGGCTTTCATCAATTACAACAAGGTCATAATTTCCCCAATTTATTCTTTCAATCGGAAGGCCGAGAAGAGTCATTCCGCTGTTTCTTGACAAATCCGTATGAAAAAGAACATCATATCTGAAACGATCTGCGGCAAGAGGATTATTGACGAGATTTCCGCGATACGTCATCCAGTTCTCGGATAACTTTTTGGGGCACAATACAAGCACATTCTTATTTCTGCCCTCGTAATATTTAATGACAGCAAGCGCAGTGAATGTTTTGCCGAGACCGACGCTGTCGGCAAGTATACAGCCGTTGTACTGTTCTAATTTATTGATGATTCCAAGAGCCGCATCTTTCTGAAAATTGTAAAGCTTATTCCAAATAACGCTGGCTTTGAATCCTGTCGCTTCATTTGGAAGAACATCTTCGGTGACGTCATCTAAAAATTCGCTAAAAATATTATAAAGCGTCATGAAGTAAATGAGCTCCGGCGAATTTTCCCGGTAGACTGCGGAAATCATATCAATAACATCATTTGTGACATCCTTAAGCTTTTCCTTATCGTTCCATACACTTTCAAACAGATTCAAAAATTCTTTAGTCGCAGGGTTTTCAAATCTTGTCACCATATTGCTTATGTTGTTTCCTCGTTCGCAGCCAAGATCCACCGCTGTAAAAGAATTCATCGGCATATATGTGTATGACTCTTCAGGATTTTTTACGACAAGAAAATTATTCATTCCTTCATTTGTAGTATTTGTGCGGAATAAAGATTTTTTTCGCATCCAGTCGGCGCACTCTTTTGCCACAGCCTTCTGCTTCAATTCGTTTCTGATACGCACTTCAAACTCTGTGCCGTAAAGACTTTTTTCCCGATTCAATCTTGAAATATAAAATTCCCGTCTTTCCTTCTCCGTTTTTTCCGCAATGAATGTCGGGGACGTAAATATAAACCGAAATTCATCGCAGTTTTCAAGCTCGTCTTTAAGAGCTTGATACGCGTAAATAGAAAAACAAGCCGAAGCGGCATAAACCTTGCTTCCGGATTTTATTTTCTTAACAAGATCATCTTTTACAACCTTGGTTGTATTATTGAATGTTTCCATTTATTCTTTGTAATCGAATTCTTCCTGCTTGATTAAATAAAATAATTTATTTTATTATAAATGAAATCGGTTCAATTATCAATTAACAATAATGAATTTATTTTATTTCATATATATTATTAACTTTTTTACTATACAATATTTTCTGTTCGCAAGTACGGACAGAAAGAATAAAAATTTAAACCGACTCAGAAAAGCCGGTTTTTACTTTTAGATATTTAACTGTTAGAAATCAGTTCTCGCCGTCCTCGTCGTCGTCATATTCGGGATTGAAATCGGGCTTATAGAATTCGGAATCATAGTTATAGTGATTCCAGATTTTCATCTCTCCGGTCTCGTCGTCTCTGATTTCATAAGGGATTTCGTCCATTACTTCAAGTTTTTTTATTCTTGACCATATTCCTGTATTTCCCGTGAGAAGGCATCCCCTGCCGGGTTCTATTCTCCATGACGAGGCGGGGGCTTCGGGAGAGCCGTAAATTGAAAGCAACGTACTGATTACGCCGCCGTGGGTTACAATTCCGGCTTCGGTAATTCCGTTTGACATAAGTGCGTCTACGATTTTTTCAAAAGTTTCGCATATTCTTTTGACAAAATCCAAGTTTGACTCGCCGAACGGAGCCTTAGCCTCTTCGCCGCCTTCGAGAAACTCGATAAAATCTGGGTCGTCCTTGAGTTTTTCGGCGGTCTGTCCTTCAAACTCGCCGAAATCAAATTCATTAAGTCCGTCCATTACGATTGGCTGCCTGTCCGGATATAATATATCGCAAGTTTGCAGACATCTGTTGAGAGAACCGGAGAAAAGAACTTCTATTTCTGGGTAGGTGCATTTGTTTTTAAGTTCGTATAATTCCTTTTCGCCTGCCTCAGAAAGTTTTTCGTCGGTCTGACCTATGTATTTTCCGTCAAGCGAGCCTTGAATCTGCCCGTGGCGGATAAGATATATTTTATAAGTTTTCATTTTTTATCCTTTACAAAAAGTTTAATTTATTATAATATTAAATATAAATTTATACAATATGTATTATTTTGGAGTTGAGATATGAACAGCGAATTTTCCATAAGGCTTTCAGGCCTCAGAAAAGAAAAAAATATCAGCCAGAAAGAAGCGGCGGGAAATCTCGGCGTTTCTCAGGCGCTTTTATCGCATTACGAAAAAGGGATAAGAGAATGCGGACTTGATTTTCTGACAAAAGCGGCGGATTATTACGATGTGACCACGGATTATCTTCTCGGCAGGACTGACAACAGAAACGGATATTACGATATTTATAACGAAAATGACATTGAAACAGACAAGTCATTAAACTCATCTACGGTTTTCAGGTGTCTCGTTCATACAGTCAACGAATTGACGAACATAAGCTCCGAGTCTCAGGATAAAATCAGAAAATTTCTGATGCTTACGTCATACCGTCTGCGGATTTACTCGGTATCTCAGGGGCTCACCGACAAAAGCAGATTTTCACTTGACATAAATTACGCCGACAAGCTCGCGTCGGATATTCAAGGCGATCTGCTAAGCTGCGATTATAATACAAAGCCGCAGGATATTCCAAAAGATAAAACTTTTACGAAGACAATAATAAAAGAATCGGAAAAATTTATCAAACAGGAAATTCAGAACAAACTGAAAAAACAAAAGCAGCAATAATTATTCAAAGAATAAATCCCGCGGAAAAAGGCGGGATTATTATTTTTCGGGAAATTATTTAATCCTTTGCGTCAGTTTCCTCTGTCTGAGGTTCAAAGCTCGCGTTGCCTATCCAGTCAAACTCGTATTTTTTATTCTCCGTTTTTCTGAAATTTACAATAAACGAACCGTAATCGGAAAGCGATCCCAAACCTGTCATTTTCGCGGAGATGTCCGAAACAACAGTATATTCAAGGTCGTTTATTCTGCCTGTCGCAAAATACGTTCCTTTGTCGTTTTTCTCAAGCGCTACAGACATTTTGATAACGCTGTAGACGGGATCGAGAATTTTCTCATGGTCCTCTTCATCAGTTCCGCCCTCAAAATTTACATATGTCTCGGTATAATCATCGAGCCTCGCGTAAGAAGACATCTGCGAATTGAAATCGGAAATAACTTTCTGTTTATCGGGTACGCCGTAAACTTTTTCGATAACTTCAGGCGTTCCGTTTAAAGTAATAGTCAAATTGAGATTTGAACCGTCAATATCCGACTCGGCGGAAAGAACATCTGCCGTGGTGATATTGATTTTGTCGGAATCGTAAGGATAAATTAAGGTGGACGCGGATATACTCATATCGCCGAATACGAGAGGAGAAAAGTTATATTTGCCGCTGTCCTCAAGACCCGATACTATTCTGTTTGAAATCTGTTTCGCGCTTTCATCAATAGGCTTGAGCTTGTCGTCTTCTTCTCCGGATAAATTCAGAACCTCCCTGTTGTCGGTAGAAAATTCTGTGCTGACTTTAATGCCGGGCTTGTCTTTCTCGGTAAAATTCGAGCTGTCCTGAAGGTAATTCAGAACCGTGTTGAAGTAATTTAATACGTCCGCTTCGGTGACGGGCATAACGTCTGTTTCAGGCATTTTTGCGTAATCGACTTTTGTCTCCTCGTTCACCACGTCGAAAATACAAGACGAAAGCGACATAGTCAATACCGCGGACGAAAGAACAAATAATAGAATTTTTACGAGAGGTTTCTTCATGAAAAAAAGCTCCTTAAAATTTGGGAAAATCAATAATTCGTTTTGTGTGATATAAACAAATATTTTTATTGATTATATCACACATTTATAGAAAATACAACCGCAAATTGAATGAAACATTTCAGAAATCAATTATTTCAGTCGTAATTTTCCTTCAAACCCTGTTCATCAAACATAAACGCGGCTTCAACAACCGTCTCGAGAGCTTTTTCGACCGCTTCAGGTCTCATGTTGTCGCATCTGTCGTCCCTCGTGTGATAATATTTAGGCGGTCCGGGGTTCATTGAAGAAAGGCATACTGACTTAACTCCGGCGCGTTTCATTGACGCCGCGTCAGACGCGCCGGCGTAAATTGAAGAAAACGGAAGTTCAAGACCTGCTTTTTCTCCGGCTTTTTTAGCGAGATTGCAGACTCTTTTATCCTGATGAACAAGTCCCGTAAGATCTTTTGAATATACGGCCATATCCTCAAGGTCTCTGAATGTGTCAAGAGCGAAGAAAACAGTTTCGACATTGTCGTCAAGAAGTTCATCTTTATGTTTTTTGCCTAAGAACGCGGAGCCTCTGATACCTGCCTCTTCAGAGCCTGTAAAAACGCACTTTATCTCGGTATTTTTAAATCTGATATTGTTGTCGTCGAGGAATTTCATCAGCGCGGCGCCCGTCATGCAGCCGGTGAGATTGTCGTTCGCGCCCTCAACGCATACTTTATAATTGATAAAAATATAAAGCATGATAAAAGCCGGAATGAAGACAAGTCCTATCCACGACCACCATCTTAGCGGCTCAAAAGACGGCGCGTACAAAGCGCTTTTTTCAACTATCATCTCAATCAGAGAGACAAGGAAGTTGTATCCGAGTCCGCACGCAGCGTAGACAAAGACGGAAATCATCATTTTTCCGCCGCCGAGATGAGTAAATCTCCACTCGAAGGAAGAATCGGCGTGACCGCCTACTATAAATCTTCTCTTTACCTCTCCTTCAGGTTTTCTTGTCAAAATGAAGTTGTGCGAGGTCTGTTTAGGAAACATCCAGTCGAGGAACGGAACATAAAAAAGAAATTCCATTAAAATAAGGAAAGCGGCGACAACGTCTATAATAACCGATACAATATTCATTTTGAAAATCAGAGCCGCCGTAGCCAAAATAAGAAGAACCGCGTCAATTCTCTGCCAAGCGAAAAATCCCCTGTTGTGTACGGTAAATTCGTCTTTTTCCACTGAGTCGGCTGCTTTTCCCACTCTGTCCGCCATAAATTGCTGGGCTTTTTCCTCTTCAAGAGAACCTGACGGTCTGGGGCCTATATTCCTGCAGACGTCCTTGACCGTTCTTACGGCAAAGTTTGTGCATTCTCTCAATTTCGGCATATAATTAGGACCGATATCCTGAGGTTTCATTTCAATCCTCCCAATAAAATAAATGTAGTTATATTTTATCACATTAAAATAAGCTTGTCGATATTAATTTAGTTTTTATTGTATAAAAATTTTTCGGAATTTTTTAAAATTTCTTTATCATCAAATTTAGAATAAAAAATATTTTTTTTCAATTTTATTTTATCATTTAATTGATAAGTTATGAAAGCAGATAAAAAATCGGGTCTTTTTCTATAATGCGATACCGGATAACTAAAAAAATTTAATAATTTTTTATGGCTAATTTATGTTTTCGCAATATTATACGATATTGAGGCGGCTTTTTATCGCCGGTATCCGGCTTAATTTTTCCCGGCAATTAAATTTTTTTAAATAAATTAAAAAAAATTTCTGCGACAAATATAAAATTTACAGGAGTGAAACAAAATGGCAAACAGAATAGTTTTAAACAACATTTCTTATCACGGTTCCGGCGCTATAAAGGAGATAGTTCCGGAAATCAAACGCGGCGGATACAAGAAAATATTCGTCACATCGGATCCGGATTTGGTCAAATTCGGCGTAACAAAAAAAGTTACAGACCTTCTTGACGAAGCGGGCATAGATTACACAGTTTATTCCGGCATTAAGCCCAACCCGACAATAGAAAACGTACAGGACGGAGTAAAAGCTTTCAAGGAGGCAGGCGCCGACGCCATAGTCGCGATTGGCGGCGGTTCGTCTATGGATACAGCAAAAGCAATCGGCGTAATTATAACAAATCCCGAATTTGCCGATGTTAGATCTCTCGAGGGCGTAGCCCCCACAAAAAATCACGCAGTTCCTACAATAGCCGTTCCTACAACTGCAGGCACGGCGGCCGAAGTCACCATAAACTACGTAATCACCGACACAGAGAAAGAGCGCAAGTTTGTTTGCGTTGACACGAACGACATTCCCGCAATAGCGGTTGTGGATCCGGACATGATGTCTTCAATGCCCAAAGGTCTCACAGCCTGCACCGGAATGGACGCTTTAACTCACGCTATCGAAGGTTATACGACAAAATCGGCGTTTGAAATCACAGATATGTTCCACATCGAAGCTATACGCCTTATTAGCGAAAACCTTCGCTCGGCAGTAAACAACGAGCCTAAAGGACGTGAAGGAATGGCTATGGCGCAGTACATAGCAGGGATGGGATTTTCAAACGTAGGTCTCGGCATTGACCACTCTATGGCTCACTGCCTCAGCGCTCACTATGACTACCCTCACGGAATGGCGTGCGCAATGCTTCTTCCTATCAGCATGGAATTTAACAGAGATTATACAGGCGACAAGTATCTTTCAATCGCCAAAGCTATGGGCGTTGAAGGCACGGATAAGATGACTCAGGAAGAGTACAGAGACGCGGCAATCGCGGCTGTTCAGAAGCTTTCCGACGATGTCGGAATTCCAAAAAAAGCCGACAGAATACGTGAAGAGGATCTTCCTCAGCTTGCTAAAGACGCTCTCGCGGACGCCTGCTATCCGGGAAACCCGAGAGAGGCAACGGAAGAACAGGTAATTGAAATGTACAAAAAGCTTATGTAAGCGCACATAAAAACAAGGCGGTTCGATGGCTGAAATGTCATTGAACCGCCTTTATTTTTTTATTACGGAATAAAAATATCTTTAATTTATTATGTAAATTAAATGTCCGCGGAAACGGCCGAGATTTCTCCCGGCCGCCATTGATTTTTTGAATTTATTTATCTTTATTTTCTTCGAGATAAGACGCCGCTTCCGACAAAGTTTTTCTTGTTTCCGCAGAATTTTCGCTGTTCTGCGACGCCGATTTTACGGAAGAGAGAAGATCGGATTGAGCTGTTACTTTAACCGCCTGATAAACAAGTTCAGCATCTTCGTTTGTAACATTTGATGAAAGCAATTTTTTGAAGTAATCAATATTATTGCAAACCGCCACCAATTTTGTTTCTTCAGTTGCCAAATCGTTATTAATTACGAAAGAAATCGCGTTTTTATTCCCAATTTCCGCTAAAGAACAAAGCAATTCGTCTGCTTTGTTTTTTCCATCTTCGGTAGTTAAATCAAGTCCGGAAATCATTTCTTTTACTTTATCTATGAGGGCGTTTACATCTTTTTCGGATGCGTTCTCACGATATTGCAAAGATTTTACCAAAACAGCCTGGTCTTCCAATTCTGCGACATTTCCGCTGAAATTTGATAAAACATTGTCTGCTATAGTGCAGGCTCTTTCAGAATCGACAATGAATAAATCCGATAAAGCAGCTGCAGAAATCGAACTGTTTTCGCTCTCAGCTATTTTTTCCAAATAATCAGCGCCGATATCCATAGTATAGAGATATGACAATGCGTAAGATCTGACTTTTTTGTCTTCGGATTTATCTTCAACAAGTTTTTTGATATCGTCTTTGTCGAGTTCTACTTTTTTCCCTTCGCACACGTCCAGCAATGCGGTTCTGAATGGTTCTGAATTTTGTTTGTCCATAATATCCGACGTGAGTTTGTCAGGAGAGATTTTTTCTACGACTGCGGAAAGTTTCGTAGAATATTCTATAAATTCCTCATCCGACATACTGTCATGATTTTCATTGATATCATCGGCAATTTTATCATAAGCAAAAGATGAACCGACGAAAAGAAAAGAAAGCGAGACAACTAATACCGCCGCGATTACCACTGAAATTATTACAGTTGTTTTTCTTTTTGTTTTCATTATTATTACCTTCGTATACGTAAAAACAAATTGAGATCTATTCTGTCATTGTTGTCTGTAAATGATTTATCTTCTTTTTGTTTAATTAAACGTAAATCAATCCTCCTTTTTACGTTTCATCGGAATAATGACTGTTCCGATAAATGCGGCAGATGACAATACCGAAACTATTAACAAAAATACCGATGATGAACTATCTCCCGTCTGCGGAACAGATGTTGTGTTTTTGCTGTTTGTTTTTGCAGGCTGAGTTTCTTGTGCCTTTTCATCAGTCACGTTGTATGAAGTGAAGTCTTGTTCAGCGACGTACACATCGTCACGCGCGTTAAGTATTTTTAGATATTCGTCAAAATGCTCTTTTCCGTAGTCAGTCAAATAAATTGAAAGCATTAAGTGAAAATTATCTTTGTCTTTTGAAGTCCCTTCTTTATATTCTGAAAGCACCTCAATCGATTTTGCGTATTTTGTGTCAAAATCCTCTGCCGTATACATTTTTTCCGGGAACGAATATTTGTTCTTCATTGCAACATTTACAAAGTCGTAAATAGGCTTAATTTCGCCTTTACTTACAGCTTCTTTCACTTTTGATGAAGCTACTTCCATTTCCTTAATCGGTTTTTCTTCTTCATCCGGTTTTACCGATATTACTTCTTTATCCGGCTGCACGGATGTCAAACTTTCATCTTCCGCCGCAGATGATGAAAGCGTCATGCTCATAAGACCTAAAAGAATAAACAATGTAGTAAAAATCGCCGTTATTTTCCTTGTCATTTTTGATTTAATAAACATGGCAGAAAACTCGTTTCAATAAGTAAATAAGTTTTTGAATACATTATTAAATATTGTTGATAAAATCAAGTTAATTATATCATATTTTCTTCTTCCGATTATTAGTATACATTTATTTTTCGATAATGTCAATTGTAAGTAATTACAAAAATGAATATAATTCTTTATGCAATATTAGAATTAATTAAAAAGTTTAACCAAATAACGTGTCAAAATAACACAATTTATCAGAATGTTTTATCACAAATTATCCAAACATTAAATAACGACCGAGATTTCTCCCGGTCGAAATCTTTATTATGAATTAAAGTACATATTTTTCGATATAAACAGGCGCGTCCGCCGACATTTATCTTGTTAACACAGAGTTTTGCTTTTCTCCTACGCCGATTTTACGGAAGAGAGAAGATCGGATTGACGAATCGCTTCAACAGCCTGTTTTACAAATTCCGCGTCTTAGTCAGTTTATCCGGCGGAAAAATAGCTTTCTTTCCAGAAAATTCCGGAGCCGTTGTCAGCTTTTGAGAATGTATTGTTCTTTTCGAGTTTCGCAGACATTCTCAAGACAAATCTCGCGTCCTTAGCTGTGAGTTTACCGTCAAAATCAACGTCATTTTTAAAGAAGAACTCTTTTCCCTCAGCCATATCTTCCGGAGCGCTGATGAGATTTGCCGAATATCTCAGAACTTTTCTCGCATCCAACGCGGTGGGTTTGTATGTCTCGTTCATCTCAACGGGAGTTACTTTTGACGGTCTTGTGGCATAAGGGAACGCCTCGTAAACAGCTTTTACATTCTCGTTATTGACTATTGAATCAACCTCAGAAGGATTTACGGTCACCATAGCCGTTGAATATTTTTTACTGAAAGCAGTGACCGAATCCGACGACAGTTTTAAAGCCTTCGCCGTCGCCTCGGCATTTTCAACTTGGTCCTTGAAAACAACCGTAAACGAGCATACACCGGAGTACGACTTGAGTTCTTTGTAAAGTTCATCCGAAATAACTTCCTTTGCGTCCTTGCTCAAATCATAGAAGTATTTCGCGTAATAATCGGCATAGACTTTGTAATATTCGTTTGATGTAAACGACATCTCTGTTCCGTTTACAGAAAGAGTCGATTGATAATACTTTTGCAATTTTTCCTCTACAGGAACCGCGACTTCAAAATCCTGTCCTTCATAAGCATCGGTAATAAAATCAAGTTTTACATTATCTTCTATCTGCTGTTTAGTGCATTTAAGGAAAAGAACCGGAGCAAATTCAGGAATATATTGAATCTCTTCGTATTTGATTTTCTCTAAGCACGCTTTGTTATTTGATGTAAAAAATTCGCGTTTTCTTTCGATATCCTCTTTTGAACTTCCGGTTAACATTCCGTCCGGCGTGGCGTAATTTAGCCAGAATTGAACGCTGACGACGTCGTTATCATCCATTTGCTCCATTATCTGAGGAAGATTGCTTTTAATTTTCGTGTCCTTCGCATCAATAGGTACGTACTTTGACGAATCGAGCGTATATCCGTTTATTTTTTCCACATAACCAGCTTTAGGCTGAGTCGGAACCGTATTTTTATTGGACTCCGCAAAAGCACATAAAGCGATCGACATTGCCAAAACAAAAGCTAATGCTGTTGCTATAAATCGTTTCATTTAAATTACCTCCTTTAAATCACTTAATAATTCCTGTCAATATTTTTAATTTGATTTTTTATTTTTAAATTATTTCGCTGTTCACCTCCAATAACAGAAGAAACATTCTCTATTAATATATTACACATATTTTCACCTTTTGTCTATAGTTATTTTAATATAATTATTAGTATAATCTCTTTTTTTTTGTTAAATATGCCATATTTATTAAAACATACTTGACTTAAGCAATTAAATGTGAAATTTAAATACTGCAATTTTACCAATTCAACGGCATAAATAACTTATCTTTTGGGAAAAAACAATTATTACTATCCGCTTAAAAAAACAGCCGAGCAGTTCGGCTGTTTTTTTGTTATTCGGGATTATGTGATTATTTTCAATTCGGCAGTGTTTCAAGTCTTGCAGAAACTCTGAGAATTATCCTCGCGTCTATTGCGTTAACTTTTTTATCAAAGTTTACATCGCTTACGGAAATCTGTCTTTCATCGAATTTTTCAAGATTAGCAGAATATCTTAAAACCAATCTGGCATCCTTAGAGGTTACTTTTCCGTCTCCGTCCGCGTCACCCTTATGGTCGTAAAGTTCAACTAAACCATCCCTATCAGCCATCACTACGCCTTTGACTTCTCTTAGTTTTTCAACGACGTCGTCAATTTTTTTCTGCCCTTCTTCATTTAATCTTATACCGATGAAAGCTTCTTTATATACTTCGGGAACACTATCTCCGTCTTCCGGATCTGTAGAAAATATTTCTATATCTTTAATATATCCTAAGAGATCAGGGTTATTTTGCGAAAGATATTTTTTAAGTTCATCGTTTGATTTTAAAGTCTTTGAATCGATGTTTTCAAGATGTATCAGAATTCTTGATTTTGCATTTTCATGTATCTTTTTATCATTTTCAAGCTCTACTTCAAGCATTTTTTCAAGCTCTTCAACCGTATACACTTTTTCGAGTTCCTCAAGCTTTTGGGGAGTGAAATACTTCGTCAGATCTACTTTTTCTTTTGCAAAAGAAAGCACTGAGAAAGAAAAAACCATGATGACAGTTACAATTACGGCTATCGTGTTTTTAAATAATCTGTTGTTCATTTTAATCTCCATTCTGCCGCAAAAACTGCGGCTGTTTTTTTATTCTACAGAAAATATACTACAAATCACGAAAACGCAACTTGAGAATAATTTTCCGTCAAAATATTGCATGTTTATAAAATACGATTAATCTCCATTCAATTTTCATCTGTCATCTTCTTCTAATATATTAATGCACAAAAATAAATACATTAATCTCAACTTTACTATTATTAAAATTTATAATTTAATTTATATTTTTTCTTCGATTTATTATTTGTTCGGTTTCCTTTATTCTATATAACTAATAGCATAGTTGTTTTTTTTCAATAGGCATAGTTCATAAATTTAAAATAAAATTTTTGTATATTCTGAGAAATAATTTCAGTCCGATAATTAATTGACCTTACGCATTGGAAAAATCTCAGCGCAAACGAACAGATAAAAGTCTTATTTCAATTATAAACAGCTCGCTTGACCGAAGCGAATTTCCGACGTTTTTCTTTAGCCGTTCTCTGATATCTTTCCGTATTCCGATTATATAGCATATGGATTCGTCGGAATTCTTCACGCCCATATTGACAATACTTCCATCATAAGGAATGCCGTCAAACTCCGCGTGCACCTTCAAACGGCCTTTGCCGTACTCTTTTCTGATATCAACCGGCACTCTGACAAAAGCGCCTCCCTTATCCGGAACAGGTTCAATAGCGGCCTTGAAATTAATTTCATTCACGTTCTCGATATTTCCTCCATAGATTTAAGTACAACAATCAGCTTATACTGTGTTCAAAAAATGTCATAATAGAAAAATATGGAAGAGATAGTGGATTTTCAACTCCCCTATTTGCGGATATATGGCTAAAATTCTTATTTTACTTTATATATCATAGCATTTTTGTCAATCGCTTTAAGAGTTGAATTAGACGATAATTTGGTTGTATGCCATAGGCTCGACCATATCAACAATTCAAAATACACAGTGGCAAGCGGATAACCTTTTATCGCTGATATTATCTTACATTTCTATAAATTTAAAATACATTTTTTTTGCTACATGTTCATCCAATAAATTATCAATCCTGATATTCGGAAAGCTCATCAAAATCTATTGCTTTGATTGCAAATGTTTTTCTGGTGGAAACGCAGAAATCATATTCTATCATAAGATTCGCAAGCTTTTCTCCATCTATCAAAATGATGTGGTGATTGTGTGCGCAGTCCTGTGCCTTTTGAGAAAATTTAGCAGTGGTGACGAAAAGTCCGTCGCCGGGTAGTCCACGTCAGCCCGACAGGCAAGAAACGCAGCTTCTCCTGCAATCACTGTTTTGCACAGATGGTTTTCTGCGGAGACTGCGGTGAACTTTATCGGCGCGTCCACTGGAACAACCACGGCTGCAAGTCCATCGTATGGCGCTGCATCAGCCGCTTGGAACCGACCTCGGCTGAAAAGAACTGCACCAACCGGACGGTTAACGAGCTCCTTCTACAAGAGATCACGGTCAAGGCCTTCAATAAAATTCTTACCGAACGGGACTTTTTCCTTAAAACCTTACAGCAGAACATCGCCAAGGCCGTGGTTAACGCTGACACCCTCTCACCGGACGGCATTCAGACAAGACTTGAGGAACTTCAAAAAGAGCTCATCAAGAAGGCA